>Ga0315331_10000433_pt1 | contig 28794 bp, 17 predicted proteins | sample M160m34915metaG_FD_203456 | JGI IMG/M metagenome (GOLD analysis project Ga0315331, IMG submission 203456) | Ammonia-oxidizing marine archaeal communities from Monterey Bay, California, United States - M1 60m 34915 | ecosystem: Environmental > Aquatic > Marine > Intertidal zone | place: USA...
GACGTCCAACTCATGGCTCCATAAATAGAGACCACACACTGGATTTCGCTGGACTGATCAAGGTGATTGGCAGGTCCCTCGAAGCGGGAGTCGCCGAACGTCACGGCAGTCAGGACGGCGATATTGCCCCCCCGCAGAACCTCCAGTTATGCCAAATCGCTTTAGATCAAGATGAAATTCTCTGGCGTGTGCGCAGAGCCAGCGAATAGCTGCTTTCACGTCGTAAATCGCAGCGGGGAACATCGCTTCTCCTGCGACTCGGTATTCCACGGTGGCAGTGGCGAAACCACGCCTGGCGAATGCTATGGCGGCAGGTCGGTAGCCACGGTGCGACCCACGGACCCAACCGCCACCATGGATGAAGATTACCAGGGGAAGTCGTTCCTTGTCCTCTGTTTCGGGCAGGTAGAGGTCGAGAACCATAGCGCGTTCGCCCCAATGCGCGTAGACAAGGTTCTCATGAATGCCAAGGCCGTCCATAGCCGGCCGGGGCGCAAGCTTGACAGATGTGGAATCCTGCCCGGGGTAGTACTCGCCCACTTTCGGCAGGTACTGGGTTTGCAGATAGTCCTGCACATGCGCCGCGGCCTGCTCATGACTCTTCTCAGACCGAACAAGGAGACCTTGTTCGTTTCGCCTGAGATCAATTGTGGGTGCCTTGGAATTGGGAACCGACAGAGGGAAGCCATCGGCATAAGGAGATTCCTGGGCAACAGATGCGTGGTGCATGCCAAAGCCAATCCGGCAAACAGCCGGATGACATGGTGCTTCGCTATTATTCGCATCTTCATGGTATTTGCGCCGAGATCTAAAGGAACGTCTCAAATCACGGGGTCGCGATTAGTGATTTTCCCGTTGATTATGCCCGGCTTCGCGACACCGGAGCATTTTTTTTGTGATCCGACGTGGTTGCGCGGCACGCCGACATTTCTTGACAACATTTACGGATCAATCGAATCATGGCAGATCAGCTCCAATGCGTTGCCTTCCGGGTCTTGGAAGAACATAGCACGGGCGTTCATTGCCGGGAAATCTGAAAACGACAGAGCAATGCCCAGTTCGCCGAGTCGTTTTACATGATCGTCGAAACTCTCTGGTGGAATCTCAAACGCCAAGTGATTCAATGTTGACTGAGTCGGGTCGTGACCAACAAAACGTTTTCCTGCGTGAACGTGACGCCGATAGTCGATGAGGGCAAACAGTTGAGGATGCCCTCCACGACCAAGAGGCGTGTCAGTTTCGCAAATCTTCAAGAATGTGATAGTTGGTTCGCCGTCAGGGTCCGGGACCGAAGCCTTCATCGACAATTCACTATGGAGCGGAAAGCCCATGACTCGCATGTAGAAGTCCCGTACTTTCGGCAAGTCCGCGACGCTGAGTACGACCTCTGACACACCGGTGATTGGCAAAGTATTCTGCATCTGTGTATATCGTTGAGCTTTAGTTCAGTCGGATCACTGCAAAGCTGACCGGGTCGCTGCCATTCAGCATCGATTCAAATTCCCAACCGCTATACGGTTCCGGTCCAGCGTCTGGTTATGTGGCTATTGATTTCCGCGCGGCGGCTGTCCTTCTTAATATGATCCACGTCAAACAAAGCAGGATCAATGTCAGGGCACCAACGAGAAACACCCAAAACCACGTATTCGTAGGCGATGCCAGTTCTGGTTCTTGATAATACTTTTGCGCAAATACTTCATCTACGTTTTCGCCCCCGCGTATCCATTTTGCTTCGTCGTCGGCAACCACCTTGAACCAACTGCTTGCGTCAGCAAGCTCGTCTGAAAATTTCAGCTCCAACGCTTCGAGCGAAAGTTCACTCTTGGTATCTTTGTGAACAGTTTGCATGGAAAGACTCTTTTTTGCCAGTCTGCGGTAAGCCTCTCGCGTTGCATCATCCTTCGCGTGATATGATGCTTTGAGGTACGCGCGTGCCGCCAGTCGTTTGGCATCCTCACGATGAGCCCGACTGAGAAGTAAATCTCCGAGAACCTCCAGCAGAATCGGCGAATCGTGATTGCCGAACCGCATCATCCCCAAGACTCCTTTCATTGCCTTACTCAATTCGGCAGCCCCGGCATCAGCAGAATCGCCGATATTTTGCGTTGCGAGGATATAGCTGGAGAACCCCGCAGGTTCCATTCCTGAACGCTCGGAGCCAAGGGGAAGATTGGTCGTGCCGTCTGTTTGCCTGGAGAACACATAATTCACCAGATGCTTTTGGTAAGCTTCCCGTCCGAAGTGTGCATCCGGATTGATAGAGATAGCGATGTCAATCTGCTGCACACCGAGTTCAAGTTGGCCGGAATGGATGTAAAACGTACCCAGATTGGCATGAGTCTCATATAAGCCGCGGAAGTGTTCCTGCTTTTGCAGAGTGATTGCAATGGCCTTGTCATGATCGCCGAGTTTATCATAGGCGACTGCCAGATCGTCGTAGAGGTCCGAAGACTGTGTTTCTCGTAATCGCTGTTCGCGATCACCGACCCGCCACTGGTAGAATTCGCGTGAGTGTCGAAGAAAGTGACCGGTGATCAGTTCCAACGCGTTGGGAAATCGTTGACGCTCCATAGCGAGCGTGTCGTAGTCCCACAGACAGGCTTCTGTCGGAGCGCAGATGCCAAGCGAAACGAGAATCGCGGCGAGTAAGTGAAATGCTTGTTTCATGACCAGGAATGTTACGATCGGTTAAGCTACATAACGTCCAGCGTAACCGGGTTGTCGCCAGCCGGGTTGTCGCCAGTCGCGTTGATCTCAGATTCGGCCCGTCCGGCGACTCCGGTGCATCCGTTTGATACTCATCATGGCCTCCGCTTTTGGCGGAGTGTGTCCCAATTGATGTTGCGAGTATGCTGCCCTCGCACGGACCGGGCTCAACACTCTTTTCCCTCAGCAGCAGACCATGATGAGATTCTACAACCAGCACCACCAATATCTACTGTGGAATCGATCTGCGTGCCAGGTCACTCTACGTCTGCCTGCTCCATCACGGTGGCACGAAACATGCGCATCGCAACTTTCCCACCAACGCCCCGGAACGATTCCTCGGCGTTCTTGAGCCCTTCCACAAGTACGATCTGATTGTGGGCTGTGAATCCACCTTCAACTGGTACTGGCTGGCCGATCTGTGCTCTGCCGAAAACATTGGCTTCCTGCTCGGACACGCCCTGTATCTCAAAACCATTCACGGCGCCAAAACCAAAACCGATCGCATCGTTTTCGAAGAACTGGCGTGTATACGGCGGCGAGACAGATTGCGTCTGGCCCACCATTACCGAACTCTGCTGGATTCTGGTGAGGTTGAAACGCGTGCGGAATTGGCTCGATATCTGGGTGTCAGCCGAACACGATTCACCCGGATCCTGAACCGACTGAAAGACGGCGATAACGGCGAAGCTGCCCGGTCGGGCTGACTTTAGAAATGCACCTTGCGTGGCGATTCATATTATATATATACAATCGCAGAAGGTTGTGTATTTTCATTTGACAGGCTGAGGAACTCATGGATCACGGGAAGAGGCGTCACAATGTTGTCGCGGAAGTGCTTGGCGACCTTTTTAAGGGTGAGTTTCAGGCAGGCCAGCGATTGCGCGTGGAGTTTCTCGCGGAACGATACGGTGTCAGCGTGACTCCGATTCGCGAAGCCCTGGTCGAACTGTCGGGGCTTGGGCTGGTGGAATTGCAGCCGAATCGTGGCGCCGTTGTTCGGCCGTTTGGACCGCGACAGGTTCTTGACATCTGTCATCTTCGCCGGGTTCTTGAATGCGAAGCCACTCGGAACGCCTGTGGCAGAATCGCACCGTTCGAATTGGCTGCACTGGAAGACGAACTCAAAAAACTGATTGACGCGCCGCGCGGTCAGAGATGGCTGGCGGAAACAAAACGGCTTGATACGGCTCTTCACGAATTGATCGCCGAACGATGCGGCAGCGAGCGCCTGGCGTATGAGATCAGTCGCTACAGCGTGTTGTACCGCATACTGCGTGACACGCGGCATCGACGCCGAACGGCAAGAGCAAACTACTCTCAGATGGAAGAGAACTCAGAACATCTGAAAGTTGTGCAGGCTCTTGCGGCCGGAGATGCGGAGCGTGCGTCGGATGCGATGGCAGACCACGTCGACAAGGCGGCCGCTGCGCTGCAGCACGATCTGTTTGCAAAGAAGGAAATTGAAGCCGACCTGGCGGAGTCCTTTCTGGAGTCTCCGCGAGCAACGATGGCAACCGTGACGGAATAGGTGAGGAAGCAACAAATGAATCGACAACCGAAAACTCGATTCCACGTTCTGACATTCCGCTGTGCGCTGGCCGTAGGTCACCTGTCTGCCGTGGGCGCGGAAGTGCAGTTCGAAAAAGATATCGAGCCGATTCTGAAGCAACACTGCACTGGTTGTCACGGGCCGGACGAGCCGGAAAGCCGGATGCGTCTTGATCGTCTGGCCAGCATGCTATCCGGCGGCGATTCCGGGGAACCGGCGATTGTGCCCGGCGATCCGAAAGCCAGTTACCTGGTCAAATTGATTCGTCACAAAGAGCCCGGAAAAGAAATGCCTCCGGACGATCCGCTTTCTGAAGATCAGATTGAACTCATAGAAAAGTGGATCGCATCGGGTGCGAAGACTCCGGAAAGTTACGGCCCGGCAAAAGCTAAAGCGGATCTTTCTCACTGGGCGTTTCAACCGATCAAACGCGTCGATGCCGCTGGTCCGGATGAATTCGTTCGCCGCAAACTGAACGAACATGGCCTGAAGCTGTCTTGCACTGCCGACCGCCGCATATTGATACGGCGACTCTACCTGGTGATGCTTGGCTTGCCGCCAACTCCTCAGCAGGTTGACAGGTCTCTGGGCGATGATCGGGAATCGGCGTGGAGCGAATTGGTTGAAGAAGTGCTGGCCAGCCCAAACTACGGCGAACGATGGGCGAGTTACTGGCTGGACCTGGTGCGATTTGGTGAGACGCACGGATTTGAAATGAACCGTGAACGTCCCAATGCATGGCAGTATCGTGATTGGGTGATCAAGTCGCTGAACGACGACAAGCCTTACGATCAGTTTGTCCGAGAACAAATCGTCGGCGACGCTGTGGATGCTCCCATCGGCACTTCGTTTCTGGTTGCCGGACCGGTCGACAACGTTAAGGGGCAGGACCCTTTGTCGCGATTGCAGCAAAGGATGAATGAACTGGACGACATGATCAACACAACGGGGACCGCATTCCTGGGACTGACCACTGGCTGCGCTCGATGTCACAACCACAAGTTTGACCCGATCAGTCAACGGGATTACTACGCGATGCAGGCCGTGTTCGCAGGAGTGCAGCACGGTGACCGCACTCTGCCTCTTTCGAAGGAAACGAAGGGACAGATCGCGAAACTCGATGATGAAATCGCAAACCGCACGGCACTCCTGCGAAAGTTCATCCCCAGGCAAGTCGGAGCCTCGATTGTTCTGGATGAATCCGCGGCACAGCATTCCTACGCACCCAGCGGAACCGCCGCTAAGCATGGGCAAAATCAGGGCGACTTCGGCGGCACTCACTACACTTGGTGGAAGAACGAGCCCGGTCAGGATGTTGTCACATACCGGCCGCAAGCCAAAGGAACCTATCGCGTCTGGCTCAGTTGGGGTAGTGGCTACAAAACGCATAGCAGCAACGCGCGTTATGTGATCAGGGCGGCTTCAGCCGAGACATCGCTTGCCGCTGTTAATCAGCAGTTGCGAGCGGATCGGTCGGAAAACGACGGCAAGCTTCGCTGGAGCGGTTTCCATGACGGGGGCGTACATGAATTCACGCGGCACGATTCCATCGTGCTGATCGGAGGCAGCGAGGGAACTGCCGTCACCGCAGATGCGATCGTAATGCAACCGGTGGATCAACCGGCCGACTCGCCTGCGGCCGCCGGTGAGTCGGCCGCCGTTAAGCCGACGAAACGGCCGGCCGTCAACTGGAAACGCAACGTAGATTCATTTCCACCGCGTTCCGCCCGGTTCGTCCGCTTCACGATTGAAAAGTCGTCCGGTGCAGAAGGCTGCATTGACGAGCTTGAGGTTTACTCCGGCGGCCGTAACATCGCGCTCGCCAGCAGCGGCGCTAAGGCGACATCGTCCGGAGATTTCGTGCATCCAAAACACAAACTGGCGCACATCAACGACGGACAATACGGCAACGATCGAAGCTGGATTGTTTCGTCGAAAGACGGTGGTTGGGTGCAGGTCGAGTTTCCCGAACCGGTTGTCGTCGACCAAGTCGTTTGGGGCCGCGACCGCACAGAACGAATCAAGGATCGTTTGCCAGTCGGTTATCGCATTGAAGCGGCGACTGAGCCCGGTAAATGGGAACTGCTGGCTTCGTCGTCCGACCGCCAACCGACCGGAGGCTCGGCTTCGGAAACGTATCAATTCGCCGGGTGCCCATCGACGGAAGCGATGCAGGGACGGGAGTGGCTCGATGAAATGACGCGATTTCAAAAGCAAAAGGCCGATCTGGAAAAATCAACGACCGTCTACGCCGGGAAGTTTTCTCAGCCCGGCCCCACGCATCGTCTGTATCGAGGTGAACCCGACGCCAGACGCGAACAGGTTGGGCCGAATGCCATCGAAGCATTTGCATCCCTGAATCTGCCGGTCGACAGTCCGGAACAAGCGCGTCGAAAGGCGCTCGCGGAATGGATCGTCAGCAAAAAGAATCCGCTGACGGCTCGAGTGATCGTCAATCGCATTTGGCAGTTTCATTTTGGTACGGGCATCGTTGATACACCCAGCGATTTCGGCCGCAACGGTGCTTCACCTAGCCATCCGGAGTTGCTCGATTACCTTGCAGCCGAACTCATGGATAATGACTGGTCACTGAAACACATCCACCGCCTGATTCTGAATTCGAAGACGTGGCAACAGAGCAATCGCCCCAATCAAGAAGCCTTACGGATCGATGCGGGTTCACGGCTGTTGTGGCGTTTCCCGCCTCGTCGACTGGAAGCGGAGGCGATTCGAGATTCGATTCTCGCTGTCACAGGCGTTCTTGATCTTCAGGGCATTGGCGGCCCAGGATTCAGTCCTTTCGAAGTCGAAATGGAAAACGTCCGGCATTATCACGCCAAGAAGTCCTATGGTCCGGAAGACTGGCGTCGGATGATTTACATGACCAAAGTGCGGCAGGAACGCGAACACGTCTTCGGAGCATTTGACTGCCCGGACTCCAGCATGGTGGTGCCGAAACGCAGCCGATCAACAACCCCGCTGCAGGCTTTGAATCTGCTGAACAGTAACTTCGTCATGCAGCAGGCCGATATGTTTGCCGCGCGGCTGGAAAAAGAGCACTCAAACGTCACCGAGCAGATTTCCCGCACATGGCGGCTGTGTTTTCAACGCGAACCGAGCACGACTGAATTGATGGACAGCCGAAAGTTCATCGAGCAGGAAGGACTCCGGCAGTTTAACCGCGCACTACTGAACACAAACGAATTCGTATTCATCCCATAAGGCGGGACGGCCCGCCAGCCGATTCGAGTTACCGCTCGGAAACGCTCCCGTTGGTCGCTCCGCGACGAGGCAGTTTCTCAATTGAATGTCAGTCTCATGAATTCATTTCTCAACCGACGAAACTTTCTGTCGCACTCGGCCACGGGTCTCGGCAGTATCGCACTTGCGAGTCTGCTGGAGGAACAGCGCCTTCTGGCCGACGAAACAGCGCCAATCCGTCCGCAAATTAACCCTGGCCAGCCGTTTGCCGCACGCGATTCCCACCACGCAGCCGCGGCAAAAAATGTTCTCGTCATCTTCTGTTCCGGCGCCTGCAGCCAGATTGACACATTCGATTACAAGCCGGAATTGATCAAGCAGCATGGTAAGCCTATGCCGGGCGCCGAAGAGCTGGTGACGTTTCAGGGCCAACAGGGGATGCTCACGAAGAGCCCGTGGCAATTCAAGCCGCACGGTGAATCGGGCAAGATGGTGTCGGACCTGGTTCCACAACTGGGCGATCTCGCCGATGACATGTGCTTCCTCCATTCGCTGACGGGGAAGACCAACACCCACGGGCCCGGGGAGAACTTTATGTCGACCGGTTATACGCTCGACGGTTTCCCCAGCATGGGAGCATGGACGACGTGGGCACTCGGCACGGAAAACGAAAATTTGCCCGCTTATGTCGCCGTTTCCGATCCGCGCGGCACGCCGCAGGCCAGCGTCAACAACTGGGGCCCGGGTTTTCTGCCCGCCGCGTTTCAGGGGACTGAATTTAATGCCTCAAAACCCCTGGGCAACCTCGACATCCCCGCCGGAGTGAGTTCCAAAACCGACAAGGCCACGCGAAACTTTCTGAATCGGTTGAATCAGAGGCACCTGGAACAGTTCCCTGGCGATACGGATCTGGCAGCGAGAATTTCGAGTTATGAGCTGGCAGCAAAGATGCAGTTGAGCGTTCCGGAAGTCACAGACCTGTCCAGAGAACCGAAAAGCATTCTCCGCGAATACGGTGCCGACGATTCCGAAAACAAACTTAAGGCCCAATTCGCCCGCAACTGTATTCTGGCCCGGCGGCTGATCGAGAAGGGCGTCCGCTTCGTGCAGCTGTTCAACGGCGCGTATCAAACCGGTGGTGAAGGAGTCAGTAACTGGGATGGTCACAAGAGCATCGAAGAACAGTACAGCAAACACGGTCCGGTTCTTGATCAACCGTGTGCAGCGATGCTGAAGGACATGAAACGACGCGGACTGCTAAAGAACACGCTGGTCGTGTGGATGACCGAATTCGGACGCATGCCGACATTCCAAAAGGGCGCCAGCGGTCGAGATCACAATCCTTCCGGGTTCACTGCCTGGATGATGGGGGCCGGCGTCAAAGCGCCGTTCACGTACGGTGCCACGGACGAATTCGGATACAAGGCCGTTGAAAATGTCGCGACTGTCTACGACTTTCACGCCACGATTCTGCATCTGCTCGGCCTGAACCACAAACGCCTGACCTACTACCACAACGGATTCGAACGCCGGCTGACTGACGTTCACGGTCATGTCATCAATGAGGTTCTGGCTTCGTGAATACGCCCTTCCGGACTCTTGCTGCTGGTGCGGGATATCCCTCGCCGTGGGCATAGCACGTTTAGGGCAGGCCCACGAGCCTGAACAATTTACGAGAAGCTGTAAACTGTTCCTGAATTGAACATTCCCTCACCAGACAAGAATCTGCAATGACATCGTTGATTTCTCGACTGACCATTTTCGCACTTCCAGCCATGGTGCTGTGCGCCAATCTGACCACAGCCAGCCCACGGGCCACCGACGAGGCTGCACCCACCGCCGACGATACGAAGCAGGACACCGCCAAAGACAAGGACGAGTGGCTGGTCGAGTCGCCGCCAGGACCTCACCGGGAACAGACGGTCGATGTCGAAGAAGGGACGTGGCTCACCGTCGATGTCAGCCCTGACGGCACAAGACTTGTGTTCGATCTGCTGGGCGATCTGTACATGATGCCCATCAGTGGTGCAGACGGAACAGGCGGCCGCTTTCCCAGCCCATTGACATCCGGCGTTGCATGGGACATGCAGCCACGATTCAGTCACGATGGAAAGTGGATCGCGTTCACCAGCGATCGCAACGGCAAAGGCGGCAAGGCGGGAGACAACATCTGGGTCATGGATCAGTCTTCCGGCAAAGTGCAGCAGGTCACCAACGAATCATACCGACTGCTGAATGGACCGACATGGTCTCCGGATGATCAGTATCTGGTGGCTCGCAAACATTTTACCAGTCGGCGTTCACTTGGTGCCGGTGAGATGTGGATGTTTCATCGCGACGCCGCAGACGTAAACGCAATGAGTGGCGTTCAGCTGACGGAACGTCCCGACGATCAGAAAGATGTCAACGAGCCCGTATATTCACCAGACGGCCGCTATCTGTACTACTCACAGGACACAACTGCGGGCAGCACATTTGAATACGACAAGGATTCCAATGGACAGATCTATGTCATCAAGCGCCTGGATCTGCAGAAAGGCGAAACAGAATCGTACATCACGGGGCCAGGAGGAGCCTGCCGGCCAACGCCTTCGCCTGATGGCAAGACACTGGCTTTTGTTCGTCGAGTCGGTGCGAAAACCGGTCTACACCTGTTCGACACGGACTCCGGTGCGGTGCGTTTAATCTACGATGAACTGGAACGGGACATGCAGGAAGCGTGGGCGATTCACGGAGTGTACCCGGCATTCAGCTGGATGCCGGACGGCAGGTCGATCGTGATCTGGGCGAAAGGGAAGATTCGCCGCATTAACGTGGCTGATGGATCTGCCGAGGTCATTCCGTTCAAAATCAAGGACACTCGGACAATCACGCAAAGCCTTCGGTTTCCGATTGACGCAGCTCCGGACGAATTTGACGTACGAATGCTGCGGTGGGTGACAACATCACCAGACGGAAAGTCTGTCGTCTTTCAGAGTCTGGGACATTTGTACCTGCGAGACCTGCAGAACAATTCGCTGCGGCGACTGACCGAACGGAAAAACGAATTCGAATTCTGTCCCAGCTTTTCACGTGATGGTCGCTTTGTGGTTTACACCACGTGGAATGATCGATCTCTGGGGTCCATACGACTCGCGTCCGTCGGCAACCCGAACGGCAACCGGCCGGTGACGATTCGTCCCGGCCATTACCGGAACCCCGTGTTTGCACCGAACGGCAGGTCCATTGTTTTCGAAAAGACCAGCGGTGGCAGGCTGAGGTCGCCCTTGTACTCACATGAACCGGGTGTCTATCGAATCGATGTGGCAGGCGGACAGCCTGAACGGATTTCAAAAACCGGAAAACGACCGCAATTCGGAGCTGACTCTGACCGGCTCTTTCTGCAGCGTTCCAGTTCCGGCAAAGATGCCGACAATCTTGCGCTGTATTCGGTCGACCTGAACGGTCACGAGGAACGCCAGCACTACAGCAGCAAGTGGGCCACTGATTACTGCATTGCTCCGGACGGCTCCCGGATTGCCTTCGTTGAACGATTCAACGTTTACGTGGCTCCCTTTGTAAATACGGGGACATCGATCGAACTCGGCCCGAAGTTCCAGGGTCTGCCGGTCACGAAGCTCAGTGATCAGGCGGGCGACTGGCCTCATTTTTCCGGCGACGGCCAAAGGCTGCACTGGTCACTGGGACCGGATCTGTTTACGGCAGAAATCAGTGACTTCGTCGGAAAAGCTGCCGAACAGGAAGCAGATAATGACGGCAAAGAACCAAGGGAGTCAGATAAGGCAGTGCCTGCGTCAGTAAACATCGGCTTCAAAGCAAAACATGCGGCTCCGTCCGGCAGCTTCGCACTTGTGGGTGGCCGCATCATCACCATGGGACCAGCCGGAGTGATTGACGATGGCACGATCATCGTGCAACAGAATCGCATCGTCGCAATGGGGCGGAAGGGACGGGTAACGATTCCCGCCGACGCGCGCATTTTCAACATCAGCGGCCAGGTCGTTTTGCCGGGGTATGTTGACACACATGCACACGGCGCTCAGGCAACTCAGGGCATAATTCCTCAGCAAAACTGGGTCAACTACGCTCGACTGGCATTCGGCGTGACCACGATCCATGATCCTTCCAACAATACCCACAGCATCTTTGCGTCAAGTGAGCTGACAAAGGCGGGGCTGATCACCGGGCCACGTACGTATTCGACAGGCACAATCCTGTATGGAGCCAGCGGCAGCTACAAGGCAGAGATTGAGAGTCTGGAAGATGCGAAGTTTCACCTGAAGCGGATGCAGGCCGTCGGGGCATTTTCGGTCAAGAGTTACAACCAGCCGCGACGCGATCAGCGTCAACAGGTGATTGCCGCAGCGCGCGAATTGAAAATGATGGTGGTCCCCGAAGGAGGTTCCACGTTCATGCACAACATGACCATGATTGTGGACGGGCACACAGGCATTGAGCATACGCTGCCTGTTCAGACAGCCTATGACGACGTGATGGATCTGTGGCGTAACACGGGAGTTGGCTACACCCCGACACTGTCCGTGGCTTACGGTGGAATCACCGGTGAACAATACTGGTACGAGGTCGACGACCTGTGGCTGCACCCGCGGCTGCAGACTTTCATTCCGCCACATGTGCTGAATCCACGTTCACGCCGCAGAAACAAATCTCCTCTGGAAGATTACAACCACATCCGAGTGGCCAGGATTGCAAAGCAGCGAGTGGACGATGGAGGTCTGGTTCAGGCAGGCGGACACGGCCAGTTGAACGGAATCTGTACTCATTGGGAACTGTGGAGTTTCGTGCAGGGAGGAATGAGTCCCATGCAGGCGCTGCGGAGCGGCACCCTTCATGGTGCCAGGTACCTTGGGCTGGACGGTGATATCGGTTCTCTGGAAGTCGGAAAACTTGCGGACATCCTGATCATGGAATCCGGCGCCGATCCCACTCAGAAAATTCGTGACTCTCAGAAGATTCAGTACACGATTGCCAACGGACGTATTTTCGAAGCCGCCAGCATGAAGGAAGTTGGAGGACAGGAGGCCCCGGAGTTTTTCTGGGAGCTGTCAGGACAGGGTCTCAGCTTTCCGCTGATCGGTCTTCCGGGGTGCAGTTGCCGACAGTAAGTCGTGTCTGTAAGGATTGAAGGCCTCCGGCAACGGAATCAAAAAATCTCCGAAAACATGTACCAACATCGACTATACTGCCCGCAGTGGTTTCAGGAAGACTTGTGTACCATAGGCGAGAACCCGACGCCGAGTGACGGATGGCATGGAAGCCTGAAACCAATTTTCTCCGGACAGTCCCGATCTGTTCCCGGGTTCCGGGGAAAACCTGACGGGGATATCCGGACATCTGAAGGATGGTGAGGTTGTCAGAAGTTTTAATCGTACTGATCGTGTTCGCTTCCTTTTTCACTTCAACCGCCGCCGCGGACGAAGGCGACGCTGCAGTGAGTGCGGACAAACAGGTGACCGCGCAACAGGCGGCATTCTTTGAAACCAAGATCAGGCCGGTTCTGGTCGAACGCTGCGTCGGATGTCACAGCGGAGACGACCCGGAAAGCGGACTGAAGCTGGAGTCTCGTGAAGATCTGTTGCGCGGGGGCGAACTGGGAAGCACTCTGGTACCCGGCAGACCGAAGCAGAGCTTCCTGATCAGCGCCCTGAAGCATGATGAATTTATCAAGATGCCACCGAAGGCAAAACTACCGACGCAGCAGGTTGTGGATTTCACTCAGTGGGTGCAAATGGGGGCACCGTGGCCCAATTCCGGAATTGCGATGCCTGCTCCGAAAACCAACCCGGAAGCCGATACCGGCCAGCGATTTACGGCAGAACAACGCGGTCACTGGGCGTTTCAACCGGTGGCTGCCTCGTCTCCTCCTGAGTTGACTTCTGACTGGCCGCAGTCGCCGATTGATGCGTTCATATTGAGCCAGCTGAACAAAGCGAATCTGCAGCCTGCGCCACCCGCGGACAGACGGACGCTGATCCGTCGCGCCACATTCGATCTGACCGGTTTGCCGCCCACACGTGCCGAAGTGGATGCATTTCTGCGCGACGAATCGTCGTCTGCCTTTGCCAAAGTTGTGGACCGTCTGCTGGCGTCGCCACGCTACGGTGAAAAATGGGGGAGGCACTGGCTGGACGTCGTTCGCTATGCCGATTCCAACGGTCTGGACGAAAATCTTTCATACGCCAACGCTTTTCGCTATCGCGATTATGTGATCTGTGCATTCAACGACGACAGACCGTACGACCGCTTTGTTCAGGAACAGATTGCGGGAGACCTGTTGCCGGAAGTGAACGACGAACGGCAAAACATGGACCGCTACATTGCCACCGGTTTTCTGGCCATCGGTCCGAAAATGCTGGCCGAAGATGACCCGATGAAGATGCAGATGGATATTATCGACGAACAGCTCAGCACACTGGGCCAGGCGTTCATGGGACTGACCCTGGGATGTGCACGATGTCACGATCATAAATTCGATCCGCTGCCGACGGAAGACTATTATTCACTGGCCGGAATCCTGAAAAGCAGCAAGACGATGGAAAACCACAAGGTGGTGGCCGTCTGGTATGAACGTCCGCTTGTTTCCAGCGATGTCACGGAACAGATCGCGTCCATCGACAAAGCCGTGGCCGACACAAATTTGAGAATTGAGCAGCTCACGAATGCTCAGCGAGAGCGCATCAGGCAGCAGATGCAGACTGAGTTTGGCCGATATCTGCTGGCAACTGCGGCGCTGGATCGCTTCGAGAAACAGACGAAAACACATCGTGAGTCGGTGAATGCCGGCAACTCTCCGTTTGCGGTGCACAACGGTTCGGTGCTGTTCGAGGCGGAAACCTTCCATCGAGGCAACGTGGAACGCCTCACCGATGGGTACGGCGAGGGCATTGGTGTCATCGCCACTCGGGGAGCCGCGTATGCAGAATATGATCTGCATGTTGATCAGGCAGGACAGTATGCTCTCGAGATTCGCCACGCAGCGGCCGATAGTCGCCCGCTGAATGTAATCGTCAACGGCAAAACCGTTCAGAAGGCGGTCGCCGGTCAGGTGACAGGCAGTTGGTATCCGGATACACAGCGTTGGTTCGCGGCCGGACAGTTTGATCTTGCAGCGGGTCAGAACACGCTGAAGCTGGACTCTGCCAAAGTCTACCCCCACATCGATCAGCTGCAGCTGGTGTACCGCGGCCCGGAGCCGTGGCCTTTTCCGGCGCCCCCGCCGATGTCGCTGACACAGATCGCTGCGCTGCACAAAGTGAATCCGGAATTGTCGTTTGTGTGGCGGGAGTTTCTTAAGCAGGTCGCTGTCGGCAAACTGACTGAGTTTCCGTCGTTCGTTACGTGGCAGTCATTCGCACGCCTCAACGATGACACGTTCGCACGCGATGCGTCAAAGGTGCTGAATGAACTGTCGTCAACTGACGGGCTTGGCGCAACGACGCCATCAAGTCTGAAGATCGCACTGTTGCAGGCGACACCGCAATCACTGGCTGAAGTCGCCAGCGTTTACCAGCAGCTGCTGGACACCTTCACCGATCAATCGAACGATGACAATGTATTAAAACAGGAATGGTATCGGTTACCATCACCCCTGCCGGGCCCGTCCGAAATCGCACCGTCTATGCTGCCGACGGAACCAAGACGGGAGTTACAGGCACTGCAGGATAAACTTCAGCAGTTGACGTCATCCCGTCCAACGTATGACGTAGCCATGGGCGTCACCGAAGCAGCTGCGGAGGATCTGCGGGTCCACCTGCGAGGCAGTCATATTGCGCTGGGAAAAACGGTGCCGCGTCGTTTCCCTCGCATCATCAGCGGTGTGGAAAAGTTCCCGATTGCAGAACACGAAAGCGGACGACTGCAACTGGCGAAATGGCTCAGCAGTCCGCAGCATCCTTTGACCGGACGAGTGCTGGTCAACCGCGTCTGGCACTGGCGATTTGGACGTGGATTATCACCAACGGTGGATAATTTCGGCCTGCTGGGCCAGCCCCCGACTCATCCGGAACTTCTGGACTGGCTGACTCGCCGTTTTCTGGACAGCGGCGGTTCGATCAAGCAGTTACATCGCCTGATGATGCTCTCCAGCACGTATCAGATGAGCACTCAGTTCTCAGAGGCCTCCCGCAAAGCAGATCCCGAAAACAAGTTACTTTGGCGGTTTCGGCGGCGGAGACTGACCGCTGAAGAGATGCGAGATTCGCTGATCGCCCTGGGGGCCGGGCTCAAACACCGTGTCGGTGGTTCGCTGTTGAAGGTCAAAAACAGAGGATACGTCACGGTCTCCGGCACGAATCTTACGGATGAGTACCAAAGTCTGCGACGATCTGTCTACCTGCCGGTCGTGCGCAGTGCCGTATATGAAGTGCTGCAGACCTTCGACTTCCCTGACCCTGCAGTCGCCGCGGGCGTTCGACAGACATCTACCGTTGCTCCACAGGCGTTGATGATGATGAACAGTAAACTGGTTGACCGGCAGACGCTGGCGATGGCGCAGCGTCTGCTGGCATTACCGTCGGATTCCGAACGAATCACCACTGCATTCGAAGCTGCGTTACATCGTCCGCCTGATGTTGCCGAAGTCGAATCAGGCAGACATTTTGTGCGGCAGGCGCAGCGGCTTACGAGTGCGACTGAACAGAAGGCTGACGGCGATCTGCTGCGAGCATGGCAGAGTTATTGTCGTGTGCTGCTGTCGTCCAATGAGTTCGTTTATGTTGAGTAGCCCAATGAAAAACCAGCAACACTGGAATTCAGAAGCGACAAATTGCCGCCGCACAATGCTGCAGCAGGCGAGTGCAGGATTTGGCGCTCTGGCACTGGCCAGCCTGCTTGCAGAAGAATCACGCGGTGAAACAACGAACAATCTGCGCAAACGCCTGCCCCATTTTGCGGCGAAAGCGAAACGCGTCATTTTCCTGTTCATGCATGGCGGGCCGTCTCAGGTGGACACCTTTGACTATAAGCCTCAGCTGCAGAAGGATGACAACAAGCCACTTCCGTTTGACAAGCCGCGGGTCGTGTCTGCTGAAACAGGCAACCTGCTGGCGTCTCCGTTCAACTTTCAGCAGTATGGTGAAACGGGCAGTTTCGTCAGTGAAATATTTCCGCACCTGGCAAAACATGTCGACGACCTGACGTTTGTGAAATCGGTGCACGGATCCAATTCGCGTCATGGCGCCGCCCTGCTGGAACTGCATACCGGCAGCGATACATTCGTGCGTCCCAGTCTGGGCAGCTGGCTGACCTACGGCCTGGGGACCGAGAATCAGAATCTGCCCGGCTATTTGACAATCTGCCCGTCTTTGACGCACGGCGGTTCCAACAACTGGGGGTCGGCTTTCCTGCCGGCCGCCTACGCGGGCACGCCACTGGGCAATGCGGGAACTGCTTCGGAAAATGCCAGAATCCCTTTCATACGGGGAAAAACAACAAATACGCTGCAGCGTCTGGAACTTGATCTGCTGAACAGAATGAATCGGGATCGACTGACCGTGACTGGTCCTGATTCGGAACTGCAGAGCCGCATCGAATCTTTCGAACTGGCATTTCGTCTGCAGCGTGAGGCTCCGGAAGTTCAGAACATCTCCGACGAAGCAGGACACACGCTGAGTATGTACGGCATCAATGAAGACGCTACGAAAGACTTCGGTATTCAATGTCTTCTGGCCCGCCGCTTTGCCGAACGAGGAGTCCGCTTTATTCAACTGTCGCACAGCTACAAATGGGATCAGCACGGCGATCTGAAGAACGGGCATTCACGAAACGCTCGAGAAGTCGACCAGCCGATTTCCGCACTGCTGACGGATCTTAAGCAACGGGGTTTGCTGGAGGACACACTTGTGTGGTGGGGCGGTGAGTTTGGCAGGACGCCGGTTTCTCAGGGCAGTCGCAACGGTCGTGACCACAACCCGCATGCCTGCACCATGTGGTTCTGTGGCGGAGGAATGAAGGCGGGGGTACAGCATGGTGCAACGGACGAATACGGTTATTACGCGGTGAGGGATAAAGTCCATTTTCACGACCTGCACGCTACGATTCTGCACCTGATGGGCTTAAACCATGAGCGACTGACATACCGACACGCCGGCCGCGACTTTCGTCTCACCGACCTGTACGGCGACGTGATTCACGAACTGCTTGCATAGCTGCTGCAGTGTACAGGGCAGCGCTTACAGAGCCGGACGGCCCCGATGCTTCACCTGTTGAGAAAATGGTGAAGTTTCAGCGGCCTATACCAGTTCACGCAGCGGGCGGTACTGCCGATCCAGCAGGTACCGAGGGCGTCCGTTAAGATCCGTCACCGTGGCGTGATCAACGTCGATTCCCAAATTGCGATAAATCGTCGCAAAGATCTCCTGAAAGTGGACCGGTCTGTCGGTGGGTTCTTCTGCATAGCGATTGGTCGTGCCAATGACCTGCCCCACCGGCATGCCACCGCCGGCCAGCAGGGCAAACGTGTTTCTGCTCCAGTGGTCTCGACCCGCGTTGGCGTTGATCTTGGGAGTACGACCGAACTCGCCCCACACCACAACCGTGACATCATCCTGCAGCTCATGACGATAAAGATCATCAATAAGAGCCGACAGTCCCTGATCCAGCAAAGGGATGACTTTGCGTCCGTTGACGAAATTCCCGCTGTGCCAGTCGAAATCAGCGAAGGTGGCTGACACGCAACGGGCACCGGCCTGAACGAGTCGTCGAGCCAGCAGAAATTTTGACATAATGGCCTTGTAGCCTTTGGAACTGTACGGCAGCGCCTCGGGATCATCCTTGCCATAACTGGCACGAACCTCCGGATCCTCCTGATCCAGATCCAGCGCATCCGCCAGCCGACTTGATGTGAGAACATTCAGAGCCTGTTCGGTGAATGGGTCCAGTGCTGACACGTCGCGCTGCTGTTCAACGTTTCTTCGAAACTGATCGAAGGTGGACAGCAATTGGCGTCGATGACCAAGACGATCAACGGTGATGCCGTTCAGAGTCATGCTGGACTTCGAGTCACCCTGAGGCTGAAACGGCTGATGCGCGGCCCCCAGGAAACCAGCTCCCGGATGATTATACGGAAGATGTTCCATCTTCATGAACAAATCAATGCCGGCAGGAACAGCGGGATTCGCCGGCCCCTGAAGTTTCGACACGACGGCCTCAAAGCAGGGCAGACCGCCCTGTGGCTGATTTGCAGATTTTCGGCCCGTCACACATTGAAATGAAGAATGCCGACCGTCCGAACCAACCACGGTACGGACCGTCACAAGGCGGTTCATACGCTGTGCCAGCCCCGGCATCAACTCGCTGATCTGCACCCCCGGCAGACTGGTTGAAATCGGATTAAACTCGCCGCGAATATCGGCTGGTGCACCGGGCTTCAGATCGATCATGTCCTGATGCGGCGGACCGCCGGTCAGGTAGATCATGATCACAGACTTGTGCCGGCCCTGCGGTCGCGTTGCAGAAGCCTCGGCCTGCAGCAGCTGCGGCAGAGACAGTCCGCCCATCGCCAGACCACCCACCTGCAATAGCGATCGCCGCGAAAGGCCATCGCAGTGGCGATGCGACAAGTTACCGAAGATGTTTAACATCCGGAGATACCTCGCAGTTTCATGTCCCGATCGTACGACGTTAGTATGACACCATTCAGAGGATGTTGGAATCGTGATCGCGTTGGAATTTTGGATGTCCCAGAGGGCGGCGGACGGGGAATAGTCGCAGAATCAGCATCCTCCACAGCTAAAGGTGTGTCCCAGCCTCCGTACCTGCGGCCCCGGTTCTGATACAATTGCAGACCATTGACACCAGCACCAGTCTTAAATGGAAACGGAGATGGCACTAACTACGAGACGCAGTTCGATTCGCATTGCTGTCGGTGGTATCATGACCGAGTGTAATCACTTCGGCGGTCTGCCAATCGACATCGGCAGCTATGAAGCATCGACGTTACATCGCGGCAACCAGGTGCTGCAGCACACCACAAGCGTCGTGGGTGGCATGCTGCATGCGTTGCGCGGTCAGGAAGCGAAACCTGTACCGTTAATCTTCGCATCGATGTGCTCAGCAGGGCCGATGACCCGGGAGTGTTATCTTCAGCTTAAAGACGAATTGTTTGAACGGCTGAAACAGGCCCTTCCCGTCGATGGTGTGCTGTTGCCGCTGCACGGTTCAGCCCTGGTCGATGGACTGGACGATCCGGAAGGCGATTTGATCCATGCCGCACGTGATCTGGTCGGCCCCGACAGACCGATCGTTGTCACGCTTGACCTGCACGCTCATGTTACGGAACAGATGGTACGGCACGCCGACGCGCTGATTGCGTGGGAGACCTATCCACATCACGATCAGTACACGACCGGCCAGCGAGCAACTCAATTGCTGTTTGACATGCTGGCCGGAAAATACCGCCCGACCATGGCCATGGGAAAAGTTCCGGTCATCACAAGCGCGATCCATGGTTCCACAATCGGAGATGACCCATTTGCTGATTTGATGAGATATACGAAATCGATGGAACAACGGGACCGCGTGCTGTCAACAAGTCTGTTTCTGATTCACCCTTATATGGACTGCGAGGACATGGGCAGCGGAGGGCTTGTGATCACAGATAACGATCCCGCCCTGGCAGAATTGCTGGCTGGTGACATCGCTGGACGTTACTGGGAACGCCGCCACGACCTGGAGCCGGAAAGTTTTACGCCGATCCTGGCCATCCGGAAAGGCCTGCGGGTTGCCGGCGGGCCGGTGATCCTTGTGGAAGCAGCGGACTGCTGCGGAGGAGGAGCGGCCGGCGACAGCATAGCAGCGTTGTCTGCTCTGGTTGATTGCGATATCGACGTGCCGTCAATCGTGCCGGTTGTAGATCCGGAAGCTGCAGCTGAGTGTCATGCAGCTGGCCAGGGAGCCGAACTTTCGATCCCGATCGGACATAAGCTGGATCCGCGATGGGGTTCGAGTCGCCTGTTCACCGGCAGAGTGGAACACCTGAGCAACGGAGATTTTACTTACACCGGTGGCCAGTGGGACGGCCATCACGAGCATATGGGAGCAACGGCAGTGTTCACCATCGGATCAGTGCGCGTCGTCATCATGAGCCGCGCAACGTATGACTGGGCGGACGAACAGATTCAGACCGTCGGCCTGGATCCGACGCATGCAAAATTCATCGTCGCCAAGAACCCGATGAATTACCGACTCGCCTACGGAGATCATGCCAAAGCCGTGATGATCCTCGACACGAAGGGGCCCACTCCGACAACCCTGAAACATGTCAAGTTCAGGAACCTGCGTCGGCCCTATTTCCCGGCAGACGTCGATATACCGGGACTTCGCCCGACGATCCTGAAGTAGCAGGGCATCACAGAATTGAGTTCGTCGCCGGTTCCGCATCGGCATACGTCAATGAACTCATGCGGCAGCTGCTTTCCGCCGCTTTCAACTGGTCCTGCAAGAACCAGGCTCATCATCACTGACAATCCCACCTGTCGACTGATCACGTCGCTGCAGCAGCTCGGGCAGGCGGCGCATCAGGCTGGTGCGGACGATCAGTGTCAGACCTCCGTAGACCATAAAGTGAAAGAAAACAACAAAGACGTCGCTGTCCGGCATCGAGTTGTTTCTGTAGAGCTCGTGGCGATCATGGAATTCGTTCATGCCGGTGGGAATCAGTGGACTCATATAGAACCAAAGTGGAAAGTCGTCTGGATCCATATCGGCAGACATCAGAATCAATGCCCCCAGAAGAAGGGGGACCAGGCACAGGACAAGCACACTGATCAGACTGCCGACCATCGCCTTCATCTGAGTCTTCAGCTTCAGCCCCAGGAACAGGGCGATCCATTTGGCCAGGTGCATATAAATGAAGGCGTTACCAAGGGCACAGGTCACATACAATGCCGACGCACAGAACCAATGGACCGTTCCGATGCGCGCGACAGACTGAGAACCGTAGTGCAAGTAATGCGCATCCGATGCAGAACTATGTGTAAGCGAGCAGATTCGAACAGTCGTGTAAAAGACGTTAAAGAAGCAGGTTCCCATCACCGGAATCAACAGCAGTAGAATCAGACGATTGATGCCTGAACGTTTCTGTTTCAAGATTTCGAAATTGTTGAGCGGAGTTGCCAGCAGCGCATCCAGCGTCTGTTGTTCTCGTTCCCTGCCAAACAGGCGACACGTCTGGCTCAACACGAGTAAAACGGCAACGATCAGGAACACGAAACTAAAAAGCGTGCAGAAGTCCGACGCAACACCATTTGAGTTTGATTCCAGCACCCACCACTGCAGAAGGAAAAGCGCAACCCAGAAACTCAGCAGCATCCACGGCCGATTCAGACGGCTTCTGCGTTTCTCTTTCCAGCTAATAGGCTGGAGACCAGGAAGATCTTTCGAGACCTGTTCGACCGGCAGAGAATCAGCTTCGGCCACCAGACAACCGACTTCGTCTCCCACTTTGCTGCCATGAAATCGCTCTGCCAGGGGCCGGATGGCATATGCCTGCAGCCGCAGCCATTGTCGGCCCAGCGAAAAAGCTGCACCATAACTGAACCAGACAACACCAAATCGAGCGGCCACGGCAAACAGCAAAGTCACAATCAGCTGCGGGATGGTCAGAATGGCGACCCCCATCCAGGAACGGGGGGTATCCACCAGCATGGCCAGCTGATAGCCGGGGAATAACAGAAACTCCTCTTCACCCAGCGACCGCAGGAAATCAGGCCGTGGCAGAACGTGCAATGCCACCAGAATCGGCCAGGTAAAGTAGAGTACCGCCAGAATCAAATATGTCACCCAGAATGCAGCGATCCCGGTTTCCAGCACCGCCGAACAAAAGACGGCGATTGCAGTGACCTGGAAGATCGTGAACAGCAGAATCATCAGACCGAGTGAAGTATCTCGAAACGATATTCCGCCGAACAAATAGGCAAGACCGAACAGCGGGGCCGCCACGATGACCAGAGAAATCAGCGGCAGCATGCGCGAGCAGATTTTTTCCACCACGATGCCGTGCGGCGTTAATCGGGAAATCAGCAGCAGCCCGAGGGTCTGCTTTTCCTTTTCTGACGTAATGGCCGCACACGCCATCGCCGGTGCCAGTACGTAGATCGTGACCATCAGTGTGATGAACAGCACCGCTGACATATGGCGGCCCTGCCCGAGCATCCACATCAGATTAACAGCTCGGCTGTTGAGCTCAACATATAAGGTCAGAAACACCAGCGAGAACGCCAGCAGACAGACACACCGCAGCACATACGTGCGTTTGCGCTGAGCCAGTTCAATCAATTCACGATTCAGAAGCGGCAGTTCAAGGACTGAGCAAAGCCTGGCGAACATTCGTGGGTAAATTCAAAGGGCAGGGTCACCGGATGCGGACGCGACTAACGGCAAAGACTTGCTGAAGTGTCGTTTCTGTTTGACAGATGTCAATATCTTCGTCGATTCTGCAGATTTCCTGCCCACCGGGCAGCCGGCACGCATCGCAGAGCCACGGTTTCAGGGTTCCCGGCAGTCGTGACCAGTTGCCTGTCGGGCAAACCCTGCCTACGTGTTCCCTGCCACTTCGTATGCCCGACTGTGACATACGTTTAAACAGAGCAAGCCCGGTAAGCGGAGTATCAGCCGAGTCAGGACTGCGTCGCTGCTACGGCGACGCAGTCCTGATAAGATGCTAGACTGATCGCCCGGTCGCCAATAAGGTTAACGCTACTAAAGAATCCTAGCCGCTTTGCTGCTGGACCAATGCTGGAGCGTGAGGGATGTCGTCAATTTTCATCGGGTGTCAGCCAATATACGATTCTGACCTCGTGGTTCGCGCCTTCGAGCTGCTGTTTCGGAATGGCCCCGGCAGCACAGCCTCGTTCAGGGATGGCGATCGTGCGACTGCTGCAGTCATCATCAACGTGTTTACTGAGATCGGTCTGGATAACATCGTCGGGGAATGCCGTGCGTTCATCAACATCACGCGGAACTTTATTCTTGACGGTCATGCACAGTCGCTTCCGAGCGATCGTGTGGTACTGGAAGTTCTGGAAGACATCCAGCCTGACAAGGACATCATTGATGCCCTGCAGACGCTCTCCGATATGGGATACACCATTGCCCTGGACGACTTCGTCTATTCGCCGCACATGGAGCCGTTAATCGAAATCGCAGACGTTATTAAGGTGGAACTGCCGGCGATTGACAACGCTGACCTGCCACGCCATGTTGAACTGCTCAGACGAAGCAAAGCACAGCTGCTGGCCGAAAAAATCGAAACGTATGAGCAATTTGAATTCTGCCGAGAACTGGGATTCGATCTTTACCAGGGCTACTTTCTCAGCAAGCCGCGAATTGTCAGCGGGAAATCCATATCGACCAGTAAACTTACCGCGATTCAGCTTATGGGACAACTGTCTGACCCCGCGGTTGATATCGATGATCTCGTAAGAACAATGAGTATGGATCCTTCGCTGTGTTACAAACTGATGAAGTACATCAATTCGGCGGCCGGCGGACACGCACAACCCATTGATTCACTGCCTGCGGTAATCACACATATGGGGCTGCGCCGACTGCAATCATTCACCATCCTGACAACGTTTGCCCAGGGGGCTGGTGCCAGGCCGATTCAGATGATCGTGACAACTCTGACCCGGGCGCGCATGTGCGAACTCCTTTCCATCGCTCAGGGGAACAGCCAGCCGGACATATATTTCCTTGCCGGACTGTTCTCCATGCTTGATGCCCTGCTTGACCAGCCTATACAGCAGGCGCTGAGTGCCGTGCCACTGGCAGAGTCGATCAGCAGTGCCATCCTGACTTCAGAAGGGCCGTTATCCGACGTCCTGACATGCGTGCTTAATTACGAAACCGGAAATTTTGATGCGGTCGGTCTGTCGGACGTGGATACAGAAGGAATTCGCACCGCCTACCTCAATGCCTTAGGGTGGGCCACGCGTTCCGCGACGAGCATAACTAAGCAGGACTAGGCGGTCGCTTCGCTCCGTCACAGCGGCAAACGAAAACAATCCAGGCAGATGGCTTTCCGGCACACCCGGACCGCATCACGGCAAACCTGCAGACATCTTTGTGATACCATTGGTCGTCTACAATCAGGCAATCGTTGCACAAACACTCACCGCAACAGCCGTTGCCCCCAGCTGTTGAGCAGATGAGTTTGCTCAATTCATCGAGTTCCCGAAGATTCCGGCGTGGAAGTTCAAACTGTGCCGATAGAATGCGTCCGCCTTCCGTGGCACTTACGCCATCGCTTTGCATTCCAGCAGCCTCTAAGGAGACATGTTCCGCCATGACTTCAAACGCGTTGTTTGAGTTGTTGCTGGTCGAAGACAATCCTGCGGATGCGGGATTAATTCAGGCCAATCTCAGAATGGGATTGGGAAAGGTCAATATTTCCCGTGTGGAACGGCTGTCAGAAGCGGTTGCAGCAATCTCATCGCACGCATTTTCTGCCGTGCTGCTGGACCTGAACCTGCCGGATTGCTCCGGCATCGCAACGTTTCACAGGTTCGCTGCAAGTTCCAACGGTACGCCAATTGTGGTGCTTAGTGGAATGGAAGACGCCGACACAGCCATCAAGGCAATGGAAGCCGGGGCGGAGGATTACGTACAGAAGGGCCGGTTTGACTCTCAAACCCTTGCCAGAAGCGTTCGCTTTGCCATCGAACGAAACACCAGACTTTCTGCGGAACGTGAACTGATCAACGTTCGCAGTGAACTGGCAACGGCTCAACATCTGTAGGACAGCCTGTATCCCCAGTCGTCTCCTGACATCGATGGGTTCGACATTGGAGCGGGAGTCCGTTCCGCGGGTATTGGCTGCGGCGACTATTACGACTTCATCGAATTGCGCGACGGAAGACACGTTATTGTAGTCGGTGACGTATCGGGCCATGGGATGGGGTCTGCCATCATCATGGCAGAAACCCGCGCCTGCCTGCGGACTCTGGCAGATGTCGACACGACACCAAAGGTGATGCTTCCGGCGATGAATCGGCTGGTTTTTGCCGATACGTCTGCCGAAATGTTTGTGTCGCTGCTGCTGGTAATCTTTGATCCGCTCACGAAGTCGTTTGAGTATTTCAACGCCGGACATCCCGGCTGGATCCTTCGCGAATCAGGTCGCGAACAATTGAACACTCACCAGATTCCCCTGGGACTGATTCGTGATGTGGACCATTCCGTAAGTGAACACTTTACTCTGAACGCCGGAGACCTGCTGGTTCTGCCGACTGACGGTGTATTTGAATCGTTTTCGGCCGACGGCATGTTCGGCTGCGACAGAATGCTGCAGGTTGCGGAAGACCGAAGAGAACTTCCAGCCAGTCAGATCGTCGACTGTCTGTTCGATCAGGCCTTTAAGTTTGCAGCTGCAGATATGCCGGAAGACGACATGACAACCGTCATCCTGAAAGCAATGTAAGATCCTGTCGAAACAAGACACGCATGCTGCCCGACACGTCAACGCCCCGCAGCCTGGCCGGTCAGCCACGTGGAACGACGACTTCCGACACTCTTCCGCTGTATTGCGTGAAACATCGCCAGACTGCTGCCGTCACGTTTCCTGGTAATAACCACAGGTGACATCGGTGATTCCGCTTCAGCCTGAGTTTTGCGGCATGGTCGTCCGGACGGTTTGATGAATGCGACGCAGCATCAGTAGCAGCTCTCTGATCCACCGGTTTCTTAAGTCTGTGGCGGCGCCGGTTGTTATCCACAGAATCAACACTGACCCCGGTACACCAAAATGACACAGATTCATCGTATGACTGCAAATTTCCCCAATATCAGATGCCGGAATGTCCGTGCTTGGACAGGGACACGATCAGCCTGATACTCAGGTGCACTGCTCACAGGTTTCATTCAGTGGACTTGCATCTATCATACAAAGCCAGCCGGCTTACGAAATAACACCGGAATGGCAACTACGCGGCTGTTGTCTCAGACCGGCATCTGTTGTTCGACTTCACGAATTACACTTCCCCTGAAGAATCTTCACCCAAGATCAGCAGAAGCTCCGGCGTGACCCCGCCGAAGGAATCGTTCGTCACCGGAGTTCAGCGATTCCGGCACCTCAGGCAGTTGCCGCCGCAGCACTACGAGATCACAACGGCGAGACAGAAAAATCCCGAATTGGAAGTCTGGGTGACTCCAATGGTGGCAGGGCGTCTGCTCCGAGTTGAGGCAGGGCCCATCGGCAGGCTTCACCAAGCATCGAAGCTTCGCCGTATGCGCTGCGTGCCCGGCGGATGTCGGACACGCAGGGGCGAGCGTCCATCCAGACAAGAGCAAGGACACACATTCGACGAACATCAAAATCTTCCGGATCCTCGAAATCGTCGTCAAAGATTCGTTCCACGAATTGCGGAATCAGTCGCTCATCCGGGTTTCCACTGTTGATTTTCCCGAGCGCCCACAGGCCCCCTGCACGCATTTCAGCCAATGGGCCTTTTACGAATTGTTTTTCACAGAGTGACTGCAATGAATCATCCTTAATGATACCAGCATGCTGAAACAGGAACACCAACTGAAGAGCATTGTCGACATCAGTAATCGCCTTGTACCTTCGCGTGGTGATTGCGGCAATTTCGGCAGCTGCCGGGTAATGCGGCATCAGGTGCAGCAACCAGGCCGCCGTCACATATACTTCCCCTCGCGGATGATCCAGCAGACGGATCTGCGCGCTCTGCCACTGACGGTGACGAAGTTCTCCCAGTAACACCATAGACTGCTCAAGTTCCTGCCAGCTCGAATCTTTATTAACAATGACGGCTCCGGCACCTGCGAGTATTCCTTTCCGCAGGTCAGTGTCCGCGGTGGAAAAATCGCGTAATACATGCCGTGCTGAATTTCGGACTTTGATATGTACGTCCGAGGTCATGGCCTGCAATGTCACGCAGCCGGCAGCATCCGGAAACATTCGCAGAACCTTAATGGCGGTCAGCCGGACATTCGAGTCTGCGTGGACCGCACCACTGCTGAGCTTCTCAATGAGCTGCGAGGGGTTCTGCTCAAACAGTGTGTCCCAGCCGCGCGAGGCGACCGCATTCGAGCTGTCATCGCACAGGCGGTCGAGCAGTCCAAACCCGCCGTCGGAGTCACAGTGCCGAAGCAGCGCGCAGGCAAGCAATCGGCTCGTGATCGGCCCCTCCAGAAATGTCTGCGCAAGCTCAACACTTTTCTGACGGCCAAGCTGACCCAATGCGTTCGCGGCCGCATAGCGAACCGGATAGCTGAAGGTCAAATCTGCCAGGATCCGCTCCAGAGCCGCCACCGCAGACGTTTCGTTCATTTGAGACAACCCCTGGCAGGCCAGGTCGACCAGCGCATCAGGAAATGCAGCAGGAGTTTCGACACGCCTAAGCCATGTTTCCTTCAGACCATCTTCCCCCCAACTCACGAAGGTGGGTTCAACGTCCAGACACAGAGCCTCGTACCGCGGCACACAGTACTGAGCCACATCGCCGGCGAATTCCAGACGACCCATCGCCGCCAGCGCCGATGCGCACGACTGCCGCACAAGTTCGTTGTCGTTGTCGACAAGATGCTGCTGCAGCAGTTCGGCTGTGTGCGAGACATCGGCATATTTCTCACCTTGAACACGTTCCAGACACTGACTTGCTTCAATCAGAATCTCATCGTCAGCAGCAGAACGCAGCACGCGTTCGAAAAACGCAGGCAGCCGTGGTTCCAGATACCATTTCACAGGCGGAAGAGAAAATTCCGGTTCCAGATACATGCGCCGCGGCAGCTCCCTGTATCTGACAATCGCCGGCAGCTTCAGCTCGCCCTTAAAATCAAAGGATTCCTGTGACAAAGCATCAGCACTGCAGATAGGCAGAAGAAAGGCGAATGCAGTGACCGTCGGCCACATGCGCGCAGTCGGATTACCTGAAACTGTCGTCATATGAACAGCACTCGTACGGGTATACGGGAAAAAACGAAGCAATAGCCAGGCCCGTTCAGAAGAACAGGAAAGTCCACCGAAAAGCAATTGCACAAAGAATCCTGCCTGGAAGCAACCAACCCGCTGCCCGACTTTCATTCGTCCCGGTACAGCATCCCATGGTGACAACGGACGTCGGCTGTCTTCGCCTGACGGTTCCGGTCGTCGCTGAACGACAATCCATCACAGGCGGTACGGATTCTGATATGCTCCGGAGCCGAACTCGATGGACAGATCGCGCTCCGCTGACCTGACAACCATCAGTAGCCGTTCGGCGAGGCCATCCATACGGTCGTGTCTGCCGAACAATAGTTTTCTCAGAGCACGTGTGCCGGATGCGTTCTGAAGCCTGGACAGAAAGTCGTCCTGGTGGTCC
>Ga0315331_10000434_pt1 | contig 28779 bp, 25 predicted proteins | sample M160m34915metaG_FD_203456 | JGI IMG/M metagenome (GOLD analysis project Ga0315331, IMG submission 203456) | Ammonia-oxidizing marine archaeal communities from Monterey Bay, California, United States - M1 60m 34915 | ecosystem: Environmental > Aquatic > Marine > Intertidal zone | place: USA...
ATCGTTCCCACATTTACGTGGGGCTTATTTCTTTCGAACTGGGCCTTAGCCATGACTCTCCCTCGAGTTTCTCTATTATTTCTATTATTTCTATTATTTCTATTATTTCTATTATTTCTATTATTTCTATTATTTCTATTATTTTATATTACCTTCTCAGTAGGTTAAGCCTATTCACCACGAATCCGGGTGACAATCTCTTCCTGAACTGATGAAGGAGTTTTTTGATACGAATCGAACTGCATTGTATACGTCGCACGCCCTTGAGTGCGCGAACGCAGATCTGTAGCATAACCGAACATCTCAGATAGCGGTACCTCTGCAGTAACTACTTGATTATTTCCTCTTGCTTCCATTTGCCCGACTTTGCCTCTTCTAGAATTTAAATCACCAACTACATCACCCATATAATCCTCAGGTGTTACAACTTCTACAGAAAAAATTGGCTCTAAAAGAACTGGCTTAGCCTGTTTTATAACCTCTCTAAACCAAGCCTGTGCAGCAATTTTAAAAGCCATTTCAGATGAATCGACATCATGGTGTTTTCCATCGTTAAGCGTCACTTTCATACCCAAAACTTGAAAACCTGCGAGGACACCAGAAGTCATGGCAGCTTGAATACCAGCATTAACAGCTGGAATATATTCCTTAGGAATACGCCCTCCCGAAACTTTGTCTACAAACTCGTAGGTTTCTTCACCTTCTGTCAGAGGTTCCACCGTCGCAACGATTTCAGCATATTGGCCTGATCCGCCAGATTGTTTCTTATGGGTATAACGATAATTTTCGACTGCTTTAGTAATTGTTTCTCGATAGGCCACTTGAGGTTTTCCTACATTTGCATCAACACGAAACTCACGCAACATTCGATCAACTAGAATTTCAAGGTGTAACTCGCCCATACCACCAATAATTGTCTGACCTGTTTCATCATCGCTTCTAACTGTAAACGTAGGATCTTCATCAGAGAGAGCTCCTAAAGCTTTACCCATTTTGTCCTGATCAGCTTTCGACCTAGGCTCAACCGCAACATGAATTACAGGATCTGGAAAGTCAAACTGTTCGAGCATAAGAGGGTGGTCAGGTGAACAAAGAGTGTCACCTGTCTTTGAGTCTTTGATGCCTACACCGGCAACTATGTCACCAGTTCGAACAATGTCAAGATCTTCCCGATCATTGGCATGCATCTCTAAAATACGTCCAATTCGCTCTTTAGAACTCGACCGAGTGTTTAAAATAGTCGCACCTTTTTCCAAGGTGCCACTGTAAACACGGAAATAAGTTAATTTTCCTACATGAGGATCTGTCATGATTTTAAAAGCAAGAGCAGCAAATGGTTCATCGTCACTTACAGCACGCTTGGTGACTTCTTCACTTCGAGGTTCAATACCTTCAACTGGTGGGAGATCAAGTGGTGATGGTAAATACTCAACAACAGAATCAAGAAGAGGCTGAACGCCTTTATTCTTAAAAGCTGTACCAGTTAATATTGGGACACAATCCCCTGAAAGGGTTCCTTTACGAATTGCTGTTTTCAAATCTTCAATTGTGATTTCTTCCTCACCAACAAATTTTTCAAGAATATTTTCATCAAACTCAGCAAGAAGATCGACAAGTTCTGCCCGATATTCATCAGCTTGGGATTTCAAATCGTCTGGAATCTCTACTTCATTCCACGAAGCTCCTAAATCTTCACCTTCCCAAACCAAAGCCTTCATGGTTACCAAATCAATAATGCCAGCAAAATCAGCTTCTGCTCCTATAGGTAATTGGATTACAGCAGCTTTGCAACCAAGACGTTCTTTAATAGTTCCTAAAACAAAGAAAAAATCGGCTCCGGTTCTATCCATTTTGTTGATAAAACACATCCTTGGAACGTTATGACGATCAGCTTGGCGCCAAACTGTTTCAGTTTGTGGCTCCACACCTGCAACTCCATCAAAAACTGCAATTGCGCCATCTAAAACTCTTAAAGAACGTTCTACCTCGACTGTGAAGTCAACGTGTCCAGGAGTATCAATAATGTTGATCCTGTGCTCGTTCCAGAAACAGCTAGTAGCAGCAGAAGTGATCGTGATTCCGCGCTCTTGCTCTTGTTCCATCCAGTCCATAGTCGCGGTGCCTTCATGAACTTCACCGATCTTATAATTCACACCTGTGTAATACAGGATTCTTTCTGTAGTGGTGGTTTTACCCGCATCAATATGGGCCATAATTCCAATATTGCGAGTTTTCTCAAGAGGGTGTCGATTAGCCATACCTGTTACCTGTTACCTGTTGTCTGAATTTATTACCAACGATAATGAGCGAATGCTTTGTTAGCTTCAGCCATTTTATGCAAGTCCTCACGGCGCTTAACGGATGAACCAATTCCATTGGCAGCATCCATTATCTCATTAGCTAAGCGTTCAGACATAGATCTTTCTCTTCTTTCTCGTGCATAATCAACAAGCCAGCGGACAGCTAAAGTGTTCGCTCGACGGGGTTTAACCTCAACAGGCACTTGATAAGTGGCACCCCCAACGCGACGACTTCGCACTTCAAGCTGTGGTCGTATACTTTCCAAAGCGTCTTTTAAAACTCCAACAGGTTCACTACCTGTTTTTGTTTCGACTACCTTTAAAGCTCCGTAAACAATCTGCTCTGCAGTGGAACGTTTCCCGTGCTTTAATACTTTGTTCACCAACTGAGTAACTGCACTCGAACGATACACAGGATCTGGAGTAAGACTCCTTCTAACAGCTGGTCCCTTTCTAGGCATGATTAATTACCCTTCTTTGCGCCATATCGGCTACGCGACTGGCTTCTTTCAGAAACACCAGAAGTGTCAAGGGTTCCCCTAACAATCTTGTAACGAACACCCGGTAAATCTTTTACACGACCACCTCGTAATAAAACAATTGAGTGCTCTTGTAAATTGTGTCCCTCACCCGGTATATAAGCCGTTACTTCTATACCGCTGGTTAAACGCACCCTTGCGACCTTACGAAGAGCCGAATTTGGTTTTTTTGGTGTAGTCGTAAAAACTCTTGTACAAACGCCGCGCCTCTGAGGAGCTCCCTTCAAAGCAGGAGTAGTTTCTTTTCTGCGCTTTGATTGGCGGCCCTTACGGACCAGTTGTTGAATTGTGGGCACGACTTACCTCAAACCTTGCCTATTGAAATTGAAACACGGTCCAGAACTAACTAAGACACGAAGTATTGAGTCTACGGTCGGCATCTTCACGTCGCAATAAGAAATCTAAGTATCTCAGTCAATTTCTTCAATGGCTTCTTCAATGGCACCATTAGCTAAATCTATTACATCAGCTTCATAAGCGCCGGCAAAGCTTTCATCGCTCTCATTGCCACTATCTGCCTGATTCGCTAGCCATTCAGCCAAATCTTGTTCTTCATCAGCAGACGAGTAAAAATCCATTGGCTTATAGTCAGGAGCATGCGTTCCAACACGCCCGTACTCTTCGCGTCCTGTTCCAGCGGGAATTAATTTACCGATAATAATATTTTCTTTTAGACCTACCAATTTGTCTTGTCTGCTTTCTATTGCAGCTTCTGTAAGAACTCGAGTGGTTTCCTGGAAAGACGCAGCTGACAACCAAGAATCAGTAGCAAGTGAAGCTTTTGTGATCCCCATTAATACAGGACGACCTTCAGCAGGTTTCTTTCCTTCCTCAACCAAGTTTCTATTAGCCGCAGCAAAAATAGGCTGATCTACCTGTTCTCCTGGAAGAAACTCTGATTCCCCAGGGTCACTAATCCGCACCCTCCGAGTCATCTGTCTTACAACCAATTCAATGTGTTTATCGTGGATTGACACACCTTGGTCTCGGTAAACCTTCTGAACTTCATCCACTAAATACTGTTGAGTCTCTCTAACTCCTTTAATCTCAAGGAGTTCCTTTGGATCTCTCGGACCTTCAACTATTGCATCACCAGCGGAAATCTCGTCTCTATCTTTGAATTCAAGACGAGAAATACCTGGGATTAGATGAACCTCTTCCGTTCCATCATCAGCGATAACAGTAACCTCTCGGCCTCGGCCTTCATCTTCTCCTATTCTGATAACGCCAGAAATCCTTGACAAAGTTGCCTTGCCTTTAGGGGTACGAGCTTCGAACAATTCGACTACACGAGGCAGACCTGCAGCAATGTCTCTTCCAGCAGCAGCTACACCACCTGTATGGAAGGTTCTCATAGTCAACTGTGTACCTGGCTCACCAATTGATTGGGCGGCGATTACTCCCACTGCTTCGCCTATTTCTATAGGTTTGCCAGTTGCTAAAGACATTCCGTAACAGGCTCTAGATACTCCTTGATCTGAATCGTCAGTTAAAGGCGAAAGAACTCTAAGTCGTTCAACTGCTGGGTCATCTCTAAGTGCGACCATTTCGTCTTCACCAACGATTGTTCCTTTTTCATAAACAGTTCCGTCAGAAAGTTCCACATCTTCTGCAAGGGTTCTACTAAATAGTTTCGTTTCAATGTGTGAGCGAAAGCCTGTTTCGTCTTCTCGTATATTTTCTACCCAAACCGAACGTACTGGTTTTCCTGCAGCAAAAACATCTTCGTCATTGATTATCAATTCTTGACAGACGTCAACCAATCTTCTAGTCAAATAACCAGAATCGGCTGTCCTCAATGCAGTGTCAACAAGACCTTTTCTAGCTCCAGGAGTAGAAATAAAGTACTCCAACATAGCTAATCCTTCTCGGAAGTTAGATTTGATCGGACGAGGTATTAAGTCACCTCGAGGGTTAGCTACAAGGCCTCTCATGCCAGCAATTTGTCTTACTTGCATCATGTTTCCTCGCGCCCCAGATTTCATCATCATGTCAATGGGGTTAAACGGGTCGTCTTCTAGAACTTCAGCCATTCTTTGGGTAATCTCAGCCGTTGCGGCATTCCAAATTTCAATTTCTTTCTGCCTTCTTTCACCGTCTGTAATGATTCCTCGCCGGAACTGATTCTCTACTTTTTCAGCATCTTTCTCGTATTTGTCGAGAATTGCCTGTTTATCAGATGGTGTCTTCACGTCTTCAATAGAGACAGTAATCCCCGACTGCGATGCATAACGGAAACATTTATCTTTAAGACTGTCGAGACTATTTGCTACAACTTTCTTTGGGTAATGACGTGCTAAATCATCAACAATCGATCCCATAGCTTTTTTATCAACTTGATAATTTACATAACCAAAACCTGCAGGAAGAGCTTCATTAAACAAAACGCGCCCAGCAGTAGTCTTCTCCCAAACGAGACCGTCTCCATTTTCTGATTCAAGTGCTAAATCTGGATAACTGTCTGATCTGAATTCAATTAACGAATGCAAATGTAACGAGCCAGTATCTAAAGCTTGCTCAATTTCATGTATTCTTCGAAATGTTCTTCCTTCTCCTGTGGCGCCTTCTACTTCACTAGTCATGTAAAAGCCACCAATGATCATGTCTTGGGTTGGAGTGACTAACGGCCGGCCGTGAGCTGGACTCAGTACGTTGTTAGCGGAAAGCATTAAGATCCTAGCTTCTGCTTGTGCTTCAGCCGATAAAGGCAAATGGACTGCCATCTGGTCTCCATCAAAGTCTGCGTTAAAAGCAGTACAAACTAAAGGATGAATTCGAATAGCTTTACCTTCAACCAAAACAGGCTCAAAGGCTTGAATTCCTAATCTGTGCAGAGTGGGGGCTCTGTTCAACATAACCGGATGTTCCTGAATGACTTCTTCTAAAACATCCCATACTTGTGGCTTTCGTCTTTCGACCATTCTTTTCGCGGATTTAATATTCTGAGCAAATTCTCCATCCACTAAACGTTTCATAACAAAGGGTTTGAACAATTCAAGAGCCATTAATTTAGGAAGTCCACATTGATGGAACTTAAGAGTAGGTCCAGCAACAATTACAGATCTTCCCGAATAATCAACTCGTTTACCTAGAAGATTTTGTCTGAATCTTCCTTGTTTCCCTTTCAACATGTCAGACAGAGATTTTAAAGGACGGTTGCCTGGTCCTGTAACAGGTCGACCCCGTCTACCATTGTCAAATAGTGCATCCACGGCCTCTTGCAACATACGTTTTTCGTTATTAACGATAATTCGAGGTGCTCCTAGATCTAACAGCCTTTTAAGACGGTTATTTCTATTGATTACGCGCCTATACAAATCATTTAAGTCAGAAGTTGCAAAACGTCCACCATCTAATTGAACCATTGGCCGAAGATCAGGAGGTATAACTGGAACAGCATCGAGAATCATCGCTTGAGGCTCATTTACACGACGACCGTGCTCATCTCGACGATTAAAAGAAGCGACTATTTTTAGTCTCTTAATTGCTTTATCTCGACGCTGTGTTGACAATGGTTTTTGATCTTTAGGTGGATCAATCATTCCCCTTAAAGTAATTTCTTCTTCATCAAAATCTATGCGGTCGATTAGTTGAGACAAAGCATTAGCACCCATGCCACCTTCAAAATACTCGCCCCATCGATCTTCTAACTCACGCCAAAGAAGTTCGTCTTCAATTATCTGACGCGGGAAAAGGCCCTTAAATTCTTCCCAAGCTCTGTCTAAAACATCTAACTCCTGCTCATACTGTTCACGTATAAACTGCATATCCTTTTCTGCGGCTTTCTGACGAGCCTTTAGGTCAGCGTCTTTGAGACCTTCATTTTCCATTTCAACTAGTTCGGCCTCAAGGTCCTCTTTACGACGATCAAGTTCCCGATCTCGTTCTTCTTCAATCGCATTTCGTTCTTCAGAAAGTTCTTTCTCTAATTCAGGAAGATCCTCGTGTCTTTTTTCGGCATCAACAGTTACAACCAGATTCGCTGCAAAGTAGATCACCTTTTCTAGTTGCTTTGCTTTTAATTCCATTTTAGGTTCATTACCTGTGAGTAAATAAGCCAACCAAGAACGCGTTCCACGTAAGTACCAAATATGAACTGCTGGTGCTGCCAACTCTATGTGGCCCATACGTTCACGACGAACCTTCGATCTGGTTACTTCTACACCACAGCGTTCACAAATAATTCCCTTAAATCTGACTCTTTTATATTTCCCGCAATAGCATTCCCAATCTTTGGTTGGACCAAAAATCTTCTCACAAAAAAGGCCGTCCTTTTCAGGTTTAAGCGTTCGATAGTTAATAGTCTCAGGTTTTTTTACTTCACCGTTTGACCACATGCGAATGTCATCAGCAGTGGCCAAACCAATTCGAATATTTGAAAACTCGTTGACGTCTATCACTCTTTATTCCCTTATTTTCCTATTGCCAATTTCTCTTTATTACGAAAACGCTCTAACCGCACGTGCAGCTTCGCGAGCTGCATCTTCTTCATCAGATCCCCGTTCTGGGCGAGAAAGATCAATTCCAAGAGCTTCAGTTGTCCTATAGACATCTTCATCCATCTCTCTAATCTCAACTTCTTTACCATCAGTGTCTAGAACTTCAACATTCAAACACAAGGACTGCATCTCTTTAATCAGAACTTTGAAACTCTCAGGTATGCCAGGTTCCGGAATATTATCACCTTTGACAATTGCCTCATAAACTCTTACACGTCCGAGTACATCGTCAGACTTAATAGTTAAAAGTTCCTGAAGGCAATAAGCGGCGCCATATGCTTCTAGAGCCCAAACTTCCATCTCTCCAAATCTCTGACCACCGAACTGAGCTTTACCACCTAACGGTTGCTGGGTAATCATCGAATAAGGTCCAGTAGATCTAGCATGAATTTTGTCATCAACTAGATGCGCCAGTTTCAAAATATAAACGTACCCAATCCCAATTGGCTCATCATAGACTTCACCAGTGCGACCATTGTAAAGGACTGCTTTACCATCATCTCTGACAAGTTTCTCTTCTCCTTCAGCCGAGTCTGGACGAAGATTTGCAAGAATTTTGCTGATACTTGGATGGCCACTCTGTGGCTCTTTTTCATCCCAACTAGCACCATCAAAAACTGGTGTAGAAACATGAATTGAAGGTTTTGTACTTGTTCTTGTTTTCTGTGCCTCTGAACCACGATCTACGGGGTTTCCAACGCCTTCGCCATCAATTTCCCAACCCCATCTAGCGCAATATCCTAAATGAGTCTCAAGAACCTGTCCGACATTCATTCTGGAGGGGACACCTAATGGATTAAGAATAATGTCTACAGGTGTTCCATCTTTCATATATGGCATATCTTCAATTGGAAGAATCTTTGAAATAACACCTTTATTTCCGTGTCGTCCAGCTAATTTATCGCCAACACTAATCTTTCGTTTTTGCGCAACATGGACTCTTACCAACTGGTTCACGCCTGGTGGTAACTCGTCTCCAGCTTCCCTATCAAAAACTTTGACATCTATGACTTTCCCTGATTCTCCATGAGGTAACTTGAGTGAAGTATCGCGTACCTCACGAGCTTTCTCACCAAAAATCGCTCTCAAAAGTCTCTCTTCAGGAGTTAGTTCTGTCTCACCTTTAGGGGTAACTTTCCCAACGAGAACATCACCAGGTGATACTTCAGCACCAATTCTGATGATTCCTCGATCATCAAGATCGGCAAGTATCTCATCAGAAAGATTAGGAATATCTCTAGTTATCTCTTCGGCACCAAGTTTTGTATCACGTGCGTCTATCTCATGCTCATGAATATGAATTGACGTTAGAACGTCATCTTTTACCAGACGTTCCGAAACGATAATCGCATCTTCGTAGTTAAAACCTTCCCATGACATATAAGCGACCAAAAGATTTTTTCCTAAAGCAAGTTCTCCACTATCCGTCGAAGATCCATCGGCTAGAAGTTCACCAGCTTTAAATTTTTGACCTGGTACAACTCTTGCTTGCTGATTAACGCAAGTGTCTTGATTTGATCTTTCAAATTTGACCAATTCATGTGTAGTTATTCCTGATTTGCGATATTCAACAACAACAGACTTTGCATCGACGTCAACCACAGTCCCAGCTTCCTCGGCAAGAAGCATGTCCGCTGCATCATGTGCAGCAGGAGCTTCCATTCCAGTACCAATAAAAGGAGCTTCAGCACGTATAAGTGGAACTGCTTGACGTTGCATGTTTGCTCCCATAAGAGCACGGTTTGCATCATCATGTTCTACGAATGGGATTAGAGCAGTAGCTACCGAAACGATTTGCTGAGCTGAAATATCCATCAACTGTACTTCCGCAGGTGGAACATAAGAAATTTCTGTAGTAGCACCAAAGAAAACGTCTTGTTCTAACTGTTGTTTATGATCCTGAAGAGATGCCGATTGAGGTGAGCGCCGAACCAGTACTCGATCATTTCTAAAAGTTTTATCTGGGTTTAGTGGCGCATTAGCCTGTGCAACAACGTATTCTTCTTCTTCTGCAGCATCTAGATGAACAATTTCATTAGTTACTTTGCCCTTTACTACTTTCCTGTAAGGCGATTCGATGAAACCAAAATCATTTACACGACCATAAGTTGCAAGTCCACCAATCAAACCAATATTTGGACCTTCAGGTGTCTCAATAGGACACATTCTTCCATAATGAGAGAAGTGGACATCTCTGACTTCAAAACCAGCCCTTTCACGCGATAAACCTCCAGGCCCTAATGCAGACAAACGGCGCCTATGAGTCAACCCAGACAAGGGATTTACCTGATCCATGAATTGAGAAAGTTGACTTGTCCCAAAAAATTCTTTGATTGAAGCAACAACAGGTCGAATATTGATTAGTGACTGAGGTGTTATAGCTTCTACATCCTGCGTAGTCATTCGTTCACGTACTACACGTTCAAGCCGTGACAGACCTATTCTTACCTGATTTTGAATAAGTTCACCGACACAACGAATCCTACGGTTTGCGAAATGATCTTGATCATCTAGTCGGTATCCCGGTTCACCAGCTGCTAAGTGTAAAAGATATGTACATGTTGCCAGAACTTCTGCTTTAGATAAGACAGTCTGATCGCGAGCTGGTCTTTCCAACTCGATACCAAGATTTTTTTCAATCCATTCAATTTCCGGACCAAGTTTACGGTTTAACTTATAGCGACCGACCCTGGATAAGTCGTACCTCCGTGATTCAAAGAAGGCATTGCGCAAATAGGCTCGTGCGGCTTCTACAGAAGGTGGTTCACCTGGATGAACTCTTCGATAAATTTCTAGAAGAGCTTCTTCTTCTGTCGCATTGGACTCACGGTCATTTTCCCATTGTCCTTCAAGATAATTGAAATGACTAACAAGACGGTCAAGAAAGCCAGGGAAATTCTCGTCATCAAAACCTAGAGCTCTGAGAAGGGTGAACATCGACAATCGACGTTTTCTAGCAACTCGACAACCAGCGGTAACGTCTTTACCCGGCTTCTGTTCCACATCGAATTCAATCCACTCTCCCCTATAAGGATGGACTGTTGCTGTTACAAGCTGATTTTTCGCAAGATTTCTTAATCTGTAGCGCTCACCAGGTTGAAAAATAACGCCCGGTGATCTAACTAGCTGAGAAACAACTACTCTCTCGGTTCCATTGATTATGAAAGTGCCTTTTTCCGTCATAAGAGGGAAATCGCCTAGGAAAACAGTTTGCTCCTTTATCTCACCAGTATGAGCATTTTTGAAACGAGCGCGCACAAATATTGGACCTGAATAGGTCATATCCTTCTCTTTGCACTCATCTACTGTGAACTTTGGAGGTGGCCTAAGATCTTCGTCTTTAGGGTCAAACTCCAATTCAAGTGAAAGTGTCTCACTTACATCGGTTATAGGACTTATATCTGAGAAGATACCCTTCAACCCTGATTCCATAAGCCAATTAAATGACTCATGTTGAACAGCAATTAAATCTGGTAATTCTAAAACCTTTTCAAGGTTTCCAAACGAGTATCGATCTCGAAGTAATGGTCGAGCAGACAACAATAAACTCCCGGCAGAAGCGAATAAATGCGGACAAACCGTATTAAAACAAAATCACACCACAAATCGTGGAGAAATTCTGAGGAAACACAGCGAAGTGAAATCCTAATAGAACAAGACCCCTATGAACAACCCAAGAGGACCATTCTTTTAATGAATTTTAAAGTAATTGAAAGTAACTTTTCGACCCTTCACGAACAATAAAATCCAAAAACAGCAGTTTATTAGGAATAAATTAAGTTACTTTAATTCAATTGTGGCGCCAGCGGCTTCAAGAGCTTCTTTTGCCTTTTCTGCATCTTCCTTAGAAGCACCTTCTAAGATTGTGCTAGGTGCACCATCAACAAGGTCCTTAGCATCTTTAAGACCCAAGTTGGTAAGAGTTCTAACCTCTTTAATTACTTGGATTTTCTTATCTCCTGCTTCGGCAAGGTTTACATCAAAGCTATCTTTCTCTTCAACTTCGCCATCCTCAGCACCAGCTGCAGCTGGCGCTGCTGCTACCGCAACTGGAGCTGCTGCAGTCACATCAAACTTTTCTTCGAACTCTTTTAATAGTTCACTAAGTTCAAGGACACTCATCTCACCGATAGCGTCCAAAATTTCTTCTTTAGTAGCCATTAGGCCTCCTTTTCATCGGTCTCTGCATCAGAAGCATCATCTGCCTCCGAGCTTTGTTCTTCCTCGGTCTCTGCATCAGAAGCATCATCTGCTCCCGAGCTTTCCTCCGACTCGGTCTCTGCATCAGAAGCATCATCTGCCTCCGAGCTTTGTTCTTCCTCGGTCTCTGCATCAGAAGCATCATCTGCTCCCGAGCTTTCCTCCGACTCGATCTCTGCATCAGAAGCATCATCTGCTCCCGAGCTTTCCTCCGACTCGATCTCTGCATTAGAAGCATCATCTGCCTCCGAGCTTTCCTCCGACTCGATCTCTGCATCAGAAGCATCATCTGCCCCTTCTATCACTCCACCTGATTTTTCAACCAGTGCCTGGAGAGCGTAAGCAAACTTCTGTGGCAATGCATTAAGCAAGCTAGCAAACTGCTGCATTGGTGCCACCAAAAGTCCTGCCAATTGCGACAAGAGAACATCTCTAGGTGCTATCTCAGCAAGTTGATTAATTTCCTCAACTGTAAGTCTTCGGTTCTCAAGAACCCCGCCCTTTATGATCAAAGCCTCATTTTTTTTCGCGAAATCCTTCAAAGCTTTCGCTACAGAAACCGGATCACCTGAAGACCCATCTGGTTTTTTACCTACAAAAGCTATAGCGGTTGGTCCTGACAATAAATCATCAATCTCTAAATCAAGATTTTCAATTGCGAAACGAACCAAAGTATTTTTGTAAATCTTGTAATCGCCACCGACTTCACGTAAAGCCTCTCGTAAAGAAGCCATGGCTGGAACATCTAAATTCCTATATTCAGTCAGAACAAGAGAATCAGAATCAGAAAAGCGTTCTCTTACTTCATCTACAACAGCGACTTTCGCCGCTCGTGCCTCTGACATTGCTCACCCTCTCCCAAAATCGTTAACACACACCAAAGAATTTCAGACATAGTCTGAAACCGATCCGGAAGGCTCTCCTGCTAGGGCGAAAATCGTTCTGCAAATAAATGCAACCCAGAGGTCTTCGGTGAGCGTCTCTATTGTGATAGTCAGACTATCCAATGACTATCAATACACAAACCAAATTTTTCAGTGACCAAATAATTAATTCTAATTACTCAGTTATTCGAGATGGATCAATCCTGACCCCAGGACTCATCGTGGAAGAAACAGAAATAGTTTTGATATAACGGCCTTTTGTAGATGCAGGCTTTAATCTTTCAAGTTCTTCAACTACTACATTTAGATTTGATACTAAATCATCTAGTGAAAAGCTTGCTTTCCCTATCGGCAAGTGAACATTCCCATGTCGATCTGTTCGAAACTCCACTTTTCCGCCTTTAAAATCTTCAACGGCCTTAGCTACTTCTTCAGTGACCGTTCCAGACTTAGGATTAGGCATTAGACCCCTTGGTCCCAACATCCTTCCAAGTTTTCCGACCGTGGCCATCATTTCAGGAGTTGAAATCGCAATTTCAAAATCAAGCATCCCGCCTTCAACTTCTGCAGCAAGATCATCTGCACCAACATGATCAGCACCTGCTTCACGTGCCGCATTAGCCGCTTCACCTTGTGCAAAAACAGCAACACGAACTGCTTTACCTGTCCCAGATGGTAAAGCGACTGTACTACGAATCATTTCTTCAGTTTTTCTAGGGTCAACCCCTAAACGGACAACAAGGTCAATAGATTCATCAAACTTCGTTCTTTCAAACGATTGGACCATCTCTAAAGCTTCACGACCAGATAAAAATCCATCTGGGTCAAACTTCTCAAGAGAATCCTGATACCTCTTACTATTATTCATTTAGCCTTTCCTCCTGGCTCCCTCAATTGAACAAATTCTGTTGAGGCGAGGTCCTCCTCTTTACAGAATTAATTAGATATTAAAAATATTTTTATCTCTAATTAACTGCTATACCCATACTTCGAGCTGTTCCTGCTACTTGTTGTTTTGCACCTTCGATGTCAATCGCGTTTAGATCAGGCATTTTTGTTTCAGCGATTTCCTCGACCTGATTCCATGTGATCGAACCAACTTCTTCTCGTCCGGCTAGACCCGAAGCTTTTTCCAAACCAGCTGCTTGGCGAATAAGAAACGAAGTAGGTGGCGTTTTCGTAATAAATGAAAAAGACCGATCTTCATAAATCGTTATCTCTACAGGAATTATCTGTCCTCTTTTGTCCTCGGTCTTAGCATTATATTCCTTGCAAAAATCCATAATCGCAACGCCATGAGGACCAAGAGCGGTACCTACAGGTGGCGCAGGAGAAGCTTGTCCCGCTGGAATCTGAATTTTCACTAAAGCTGCTACTTGCTTTTGTGCCATAACTTTTCTCTCTTAATTTTCTAATACTTTGTCAAAACTTTTAACTAAACAGCGTCCCAAGTCTGCTGTAACCCACGCATATTGGCAACCTCTAAAACTTAGAGTTGAGCAATTTGTGAGAATTCTAATTCTACAGGAGTCTCCCGGCCGAAAATGTCTACAAGGACCTTTACTTTTAATTGATCTTCATTTATCTCAACAATGGCACCAGAAAAGTCTGCAAATGGTCCTTCTTTAACTCTTACTGTTTCATTTATTTCAAATCCAAGTCTTGCTCTGGTCTTTTTAGGAGCGTCAGATTTTGTTTCGTCTGGAACATAAAGAAAGTTTTCTACTTCCTTCCTGCTTAAAGGTGATGGTTTACCTCCAGCTCCTACAAAATTTACAATCCCAGGCGTATCTCTGATTGCAGCCCAAGAAGCATCATCAAGAAAGCATCTGACCAATAGATAGCCAGGAAACATCTTTTTTGAAACGTTTACTTTTTTACCATTTCGAAACTCGACCACATCTTCCATTGGAATAACAATTTCAAGAATTCTGTCTTCCAAATTCAATACAGCTGTTCGGGTTTCTAAATTCTGCTTAACTTTGTTTTCATAACCAGACTGAGTGTGTACCACGAACCATCTTCCAGGACGGTCATAAGGGCTCTCTTTTTTTGGAGTTAAATCTTCTTCTTCAAAAAGTTCCTCTTCATCAATAACAGCGCTCGAGTCAACCACAGCGTTCTCAGCAGCAGTATTCTCCGGTTCTTCCGAATCATCAGTATCTTCTACAGAAGATATTTCCCCTCCATCTGCTTGTTCCAAAGAACCATCCAAAGAACCAATAGGGAGTAGATCCTCAGCTCCTATATTTTCATCAGAGGTTCCAGAGTCTTCCGTCTCAGAATCATCTACCTGAAGCAGGTCAGATTCAACAATGTTGGTTTCGGAGTCGTTATTAGAATTCATTAGACATCAAACAATTCGAGTACTGATTGGGAAAATATCCAATCTAAACCTGCAACGATTGCGGTGATAGCCACAATTGTTATTACCACAACTACCGTATAATTTGTAGTTTCAGAACGAGTAGGCCAAACAACTTTCCTGAGTTCTGAACGAACTTCTCTTGCGAATTGAGTTACTCCCGCCTTTTCTTCAGTATGCGCTGCCTGTTGAGGCTGACGGCGCTCGCGTACTGGTTCCCCTTCAGCATCTACTTCTCCTTGACGTTGGAGCATACGTTTTTGTTCACGATTCATGGACATTAGAAATCTCGTATCTTTATATTTGTCTTAGATCAGGTTATTGGCCTGATAGTGATTACGTGCTTTTATGGAATAATCTAAAACCAACTGGCAGGGCAGGAGGGACTTGAACCCCCAACCGCCGGTTTTGGAGACCGGTGCTCTACCAATTGAGCCACTGCCCTTTGAACCAAAAAGAAAACAAAAGAATTCTAAAAATCGGTTCATTGGCAGGATACCAGTGGGGTTTGATGAGGCCGCACGAGTTTTAGATGAACATTCCATTAGAAATACTAATATTTAACGTTCTTCTTTAAAAAGAACATGTTTTCTAACTACTGGATCGTACTTTTTTAGTTCGATTCTCTCACGCGTATTGGTTTTATTTTTCGTAGTAACATACGTATAACCAGTACCAGCTGTTGAACGTAATTTAATTATTGGTCGTTTATCACTACCCATAACTGTTAAACCTTCTGTCCTTGTCGACGCATTTTAGCAATAACACTTTCAATGCCATTTTTATCAATTGTCTTTATTCCCTTAGTGCTTACATTTAGTGTTATCCAGCGCTTTTCGCTCGGTAACCAATAACGCTTACGTTGTACATTTGGATTCCAACGTCTATTAGTTCTCCGGTGCGAATGCGATAGTTGTTTGCCAAACCCGGGTTTCTTACCGGTTACCTGGCATACCTTAGACATCTTTAACTCCTGAAACATTTAGATTTAACCACTAACCTGATTTGGTTTAGTGGACTATAAAACGATAGCAACAACAAAGCGAGTCGCCACCAACAACCTTGTATTGCTTAATCTATTTTATTAGTAGCGACGGACAGACTTGAACTGTCGACCTCCCGATTATGAGTCGGGCGCTCTTACCAACTGAGCTACGTCGCCCCGAGCCCCCTGACAGAATTGAACTGTCGACCTTCTCCTTACCATGGAGACGCTCTGCCGACTGAGCTAAGGGGGCCAGCCAAAGGCTTATTGACATGATGCCACAGGAGTATGGTTACCCCAACGTCCACTTACCTGTCGTTAAGCCTTACTACAGTCAGAGTATGGAAAAAGAGATACAAATCCGCCTAGCTGAACAAAAAGATGCAGAGGCAATCCGAGAAATTTATAATCACGAAGTTAGAAATTCAACAGCGACTTTTGATTTAGTGGAGAGAACCACTAAAGAACAAGAAAAATGGCTTAGTGAAAGATCCGGTGCCTTTAGCGTATTAGTTGCTGAAACGGGTAACAAAATACTGGGCTTCGCTTCTCTTTCTCCTTATAAGGCAAGGGCTGCTTATAGAACAACTGTAGAAGATTCAATTTATGTAAATGAAAATTTTAGAAATCAAGGTATAGCAGGAGAGCTACTTTCTCACTTATTAGAAGTAGCAGAGTCAAGCGGATTTCACGCCGTAATCGCAAGAATTGGAGGTGCTAATGAAGCGAGTATCGCTCTCCATCAAAGATTTAATTTTGAAATTGTAGGTACTGAAAAAGAAATAGGTAGAAAATTCGGGAAATGGCAAGACGTTGTCATAATGCAAACGATACTAAATGTCAGTGGTCCAGAACCGAAATAGTTCTGGACCACTGTTTTGTGGGCCGAGGAGGATTTGAACCTCCGAAGGCAAATGCCGACGGGTTTACAGCCCGTTCCCTTTGGCCACTCGGGCACCGACCCTTAATCGGATGCTAATGGACTCATAAGCACACGACACCTGTAAGTTACATCCATTACAAACAAGTAAGGTAAATGCATGCCATCTTTTGACATTGTTTCACAATACGACCAACAAGAAGTAAGAAATGCAGTCGATCAGACAGAACGTGAAATAAATAATCGTTTCGATTTCAAAGGAACAAACTCGGAAGTTCAACTTACAGACGATTCAATACGAATCGAATCCTCAACAGAAGATCGACTTAACGCTTTGTTAATAGTGCTTGAAGAAAAATTAGTGAAAAGAAAAGTTTCCTTAAAAACGCTCTTATGGCAAGACCTGGAATCTGCTGCTGGAGGAAGAAGCCAGAAAGTAGCAAAATTGCAATCAGGTATAGGGAGTGAAGATTCTAAATCTATCAATAGTCAAATAAAAGACTTAGGCATCAAAGGAATCCAAACACAAAACCAAGGCGACCAAATAAGGGTAAGTGGTAAAAAACGTGATGCTCTTCAGGAGGTAATAACTTCTCTGAAAGCCAGTAAAATTGAATTACCGCTTCAATTCATAAACTTTAGAGACTAAGAAATAGGACCGCTACCAACTGTCCCTTGATTCCAAGAACCATTTCGGAGTCTTTCCACTCTCTCAACTGTTGGAGGATGAGTTGAAAAAATACGACTCCCTCCCCGACCACGAGCCTCTGCTTTTAATGGATTGACAATATAAGAAGACGCTTGATTCGGGTCAATTCCTGAAGGTATACGGCCAGATGCAATTTCTAATTTCTCCAATGCTCTCGCAAGAGGTTCTCCATCTCCAATAAGTCGCGCTGCTGTAGCATCAGCTTTATATTCTCGGGTGCGGCTTATAGCTGCCTGAATAAGCATGGCTGCTATAGGAGCCATTATTGCAAATGCTATTTCACCTAACGGATTCCTGTCTCTACCACGACCCCCGCTGAACATAGCCGCCCAAAAAGCCATCCGAGCTATAAGAGTTATTGCCATCCCAATTGCAGCTGCAACAGACCCTATAAGAATGTCACGATTTTCAACATGGCTTAATTCGTGAGCTAACACTCCTCTGATCTCATACCAATCCAGATTGTCTAAAAGACCTTGTGTCACAGCAACGGCTGCATGTTCAGGATTTCTACCTGTCGCAAAAGCATTGGGTTGTTTATTAGGTGAAATATATAACTTTGGCATAGGAAGCCCGGCTGCCATCGATAACTCCGTCATCACCCGGTGATATTCGGGATAATCAGACTGCTCCGCTGGAACTGCTCGAGCTGAAGCTATTGCAAGCTTGTCACTAAACCAATAACTTCCACCAACGAATAATAAGCCAATTACGAGACCTAAAATAAGGCCACCAGAACCACCGATTGCACCACCTATAACTATGAAAAGACCGCCTAAAAGTGCTAAAAGGCCGAAAGTCTTTGCCGTGTTTACCATTATTCACCTCGTTTTTCTGAAATGTAACAATACCTAAAATTTGTTTTATTCGTAATACCCTGAATGGACATAAATAGAAGGAATTTTCTGCTCCCAAAACATTAAAAGATTCCTCGGGTCATCATCAAGAGCGAGTGTCGGTTTATATCCACATTCAATTAAATCTCTCAATAAATCCAACTTGACTTCTGGAGAACTACGATCATCATTTTCTTCTCTCATCAAAAGAGCGTCCCAGAAAATTTCATTTTGATTCAACCAATCAACAGTCTTTTCGAGAAGATAAGAAGGTCGTGCTGTCATTAAAAAAATGGGTTTTGACGCATCAAGGCTTTTCACAAGTTCTCGCCCTTCTCTAAACACTCGACTATTTAAAGCAGCTTCAAAAAAATTTTCCCAATCTTGACTCGTGCCCTTTAAATAATGTTGATGTGCTGTTGCATCAGCTATCACACCATCTATATCAACTATAAAAACAAAACCAGAAGGAGGTTCTAGATCCCTGTAAATAAACATTAAGTATTTAGTCTTCCTCAGGGGATTCAGCAGCTCTAGTTCGAATCTCCTCTACAACCCCTGAATCAGCCAAAGTAGTTGTATCACCTAAATCTCTACCTTCTGCGACGTCCCGTAGCAGTCGTCTCATTATTTTTCCACTTCTAGTTTTAGGTAGGTCAGGAACTAAAACAACTGTTTTTGGCCTAGCAATTGGCCCCAACTTGGTTGCTACATGAGCGCGTATCTCTTCTCCAAGCGAGTCTGAAACTTCAAAAGTTCCTCTCAAAATCACATACCCAACAATTGCCTGCCCTGTAGTCGAATCAGTAACCCCAACTACTGCTGCTTCAGCCACTGCAGGGTGATCCACTAGAGCTGACTCAATTTCTGCAGTTGAAATTCGGTGACCCGAAACGTTCATTACATCATCGACTCTGCCTAGAAGCCACAAATAGCCATCCTTGTCTAACTTCGCCCCATCTCCAGCAAAATACTTACCTTCAAAACGTGACCAATAGGTCTGTTTGTATCTCTCAGGGTCACCCCAAATACCTCTCAACATCCCAGGCCAGGGGTGTGTAATCGTCAAATAACCTCCCCCTTGTTTAATTTGAATTCCATCATCATCTACTACTTCTGCAAATACCCCAGGTATTGGTTGACAAGCGGACCCTGGTTTAGTCGTGGTCACACCTGGGAGTGGCGTAATCATGTGACCCCCAGTTTCCGTTTGCCACCAGGTATCAACAATAGGACATTTTTCTCCTCCGATATTTTCGTGATACCACATCCATGCTTCTGGGTTTATTGGCTCTCCCACTGTTCCTAAAACTCGCAAAGACGACAAATCATGTAAAGCAGGTTCTTGAGCACCCCACTTCATGAAAGTTCTTATAGCTGTCGGGGCGGTATACAACTGAGTAACGCCATAACGTTCAATAACGTCCCATAAACGATCTTTAGGCCATTCTGATGGTTCATCTGAACGAAGATCCAAACGCGGAGTATCCGGTGTGCCTTCGTAAATCACTGATGTGCAACCATTAGCTAAAGGACCATAAACGATGTAACTATGCCCTGTAACCCATCCGATATCCGCTGCACACCAATAAATATCCTTATCTCGATTCAAATCGAAGGTATAGCGATGCGTATACATGACTTGAGTTAAATAACCTGCAGTTGTATGCATAATGCCTTTTGGTTTTGCAGTTGTACCAGAGGTATAAAGCAAGTAGAGGAGATCCTCACTCTCTAATGATTCGGCCGGACAATCAGAATCTGCCTTCTCAACTAGTTCATGCCACCAATGATCACGCCCTGCAATCATTTGTATTTCCGTGTCGCATCGGTTAACAACTACTACATGCTGCACAGTCGGAGCACCATTTTCTAATGCCGTATCAACATTTATTTTTAATGCTGACGGAACCCCACGTCTGAAACCTGCATCTGCCGTGATGATGAGCCTTGCTTGGGCATCTTCACATCGATCGATAATTGCATCAGGTGAAAAACCTCCGAATATAACACTATGGACCAATCCGATTCTGGCGCAGGCAAGCATTGCGACAGGGAGTTCAGGGATCATCGGCATGTATATAGCCACTCGATCTCCTTTTTCCAATCCAAGTCCTTTCAATACATTCGCGAATTTGGAGACTTCTACGAGAAGATCTTGATACGTGATTTTTCGGGTGTCGCCGGGTTCTCCTTCCCAATAATAAGCAACCCTCTCTCCGTAACCCGCTTCTACATGTCTGTCTAAACAGTTGTAAGAAATATTAAGTCGACCACCTATGAACCATTTAGCAAAAGGCAGTTCCCACTCAAGTGTCGTGTGGAAATCCTCGTCCCAACTAATCAACTCTCTTGCTTGCCTAGCCCAAAATGCCTCATAGTCAGCAATTGCTTCTTCATGATGAGAAGAATCATTAAGTAATGCATTCTTTACAAAATCTACATCAGGTGGAAATGTTCGATCTTCAACATAGAACTCCTCAATTGTTGATTCGCTCATTATTGCTCCCTTGGTTGATTAGGTAATTTTAGACAAAGTCAGAGGGTTACTTACCTAACGGGGGTAAAAGGGTTTTCTGACTATCTAATCGCTAGGCGAGAGATGCCACTCTAAAACAAAAAACCCTCCTAAACCCATGGGGTCGAGAAGCGCTTCTGCTTCAGCTACTCTGCTACGTGCTTTAACAGCTTTTAAATCACCAACTGAAGAAAATTCTTTCCATACTTGACGTCCTTCTTCCACCAAATTATCAATCCCTTGATTCTTAAGAAAATCTTTTTGATTGGATATCAATGCACCTTCTGGGAGTTGATCAATAGCCACCTCGACTGTGAGATCTTGATTTCCAACATCATCTAGAGGGCCGCTGCCTCTTGAATGTTTTCTAAAAGTTCGGAGCCATGAATCTTGATCTCTTTGACTCATTTCTTGAGTTGTTGAGCCATAATCAATCACCAGTAACGAACCTGCCACAATCATCTCTAAGATACTTTCAACCCATTTGTTAGCCTGAGTTTGAATTGGTATCCGTGCTCCTTTTATAGGAAGCACTCCAACTGGTTCTTTCCTTTCACCTATTAGAGTCTCGACAAATTGATCATCCATAAGGCCTACACGTACTTCTTTCCAACATTTCCCATTTCCCTCTAAGAGATCGAACGGTAAATTATCTAAAAGTTCATTTGCAATCACTGCACCCACTAAAGGAACCTCAGGGATATTTGCAATAGAGACCAGTTTGTCTGAAGTGGGTTGCTCTTCTCGCAACTTCTGGGAACGTTCAACCATCGTATAAATTCCATTTTCAAGGCACTTAGGTTTAGCATCAATTATTGCTCTAGCAAGGGTCCCGCTACCTGCTCCAACCTCAATAACTTGAAAGTTTTTAGGTTTATTTAAATTCCTCCACGTCTCGTCTAACCAATTTGCAATAAGAAAACCAAAAAAAGGACCAACTTCAGGACTTGTCAAAAAGTCTCCACGTCGTCCTGCTCTTCCTCCTTTGGTGTAAAAACCGTAATTCGCATCATAGAGACAAGATTCAACAAAATCGGAGAAAGATAGAGGTCCGGATTTGTTAATTCGATTTTTTAAATCATCAGCTAACATGCCAATTATTAGGGTTTACGTACCAAAAGCCAAAAGGCTTACTTCTGTAAAACGTGCTACTAATTGAGGGAATATGCCGAATAGTAGAGTAACTAATACACAAATCGCTAAAGCGGACACAAGTGACGGTGTTATCTCAACGGAATTTAAATCACTTTCTAAAGGTTCATCGGCCCACATTTTTCGAGCAATTGTTGCATAGTAAAAAAGAGCTATAACAGAATTAATAGCCGCAATAACAGCTAACAAATAGCCCCAAGTTTCTCCAGAAGTTGCTAAAACCCTAAACACTTCAAATTTGGCGAACCATCCTCCTAAAGGAGGTATGCCAGCAAGGGAAAATAGAAAAATTGTCATAGCAACTGTTAATCCGGGGGCAAAATGAAATGCCCCTGCGAAAGAATCAATTTCTGCGCTACCAGTGCGTCTCGCCAAAGTAATTATCACCGCAAAAGCACCAAGGTTCATAGCCGCGTAAATAGCTAAGTAAGTAACTATCGCCGAAAGAGCTTGGTCACCAGTAGCCAAACTATTACCAGCTACGGCTAAAGGAGCAATCATAAATCCTGTCTGCGCTATACCTGAGTAAGCCATCAGCCGAACTATGTTCGTTTGTCTTAATGCAACCAAATTACCTACAGTCATAGAAAGCGCTGAAAGTATCCAAATAAGCGGTTCCCAAATATTTGAAAGCTCATAGAAACCAACAAAAATTAAAGCAAGTAGAGCAACAAAACCTGCCGCTTTAGAGGCCACCGAAAGAAAAGCTGTTACAGGTGTTGGAGCTCCCTCATAAACATCAGGTGCCCAAGTATGAAATGGAACAGCGGATACTTTGAACGCGAAACCAGCTATTACAAAAACAATTCCTAATGTCATTACAGAACTTGAACCATTACCAGCATCAATAGAGTCAGCAATCCCACTTAGTACCGTGGTGCCACTTACCCCAAATAAAAGTGACATTCCGTAGAGCATCACTGCTGATGCAAAAACACCCATTAGATAATACTTAAGACCTGCTTCATTTGACTTCGGATCTCGCTTTCTCCAAGCAACCATTAAATAGGCAGGGATTGAAAGTAGTTCTAAAGCTACGAAGACAGATATCAAATCTCTCGAGGAGGCCATCATGATCATCCCCATTAGGGAAGCCAAAAGAAGGCCGTAGTATTCGCTCTCCCAATAATCACCTTCAACTATGTAATTGGTTGAAAGGAGAATGACTAAATAACCTGCTAGAAGAAAAATGGCTTTTAGCACTAATGAAAAATTATCAACCACATATGCCCCATCGAAAAGAACTCTCTCAGTTCCATCAATACCAAGAGTTAGTAAGGGTATTGCTGTAGCAAGAACCCCCAACCCAGATAACGCTGCCATATAAGGTCGTGCCTTTTCTAAAAATAAGATGTCTAAAAGTGTGATGAAAACACCTACAGAAAGTAGGACTATTTCAGGAGCAACAGCGTGCCAGTCAATTGCAGGGCGTTCAAACGCTACAAGCATAAAGTTAGTGGTCACTATTAACCCTTCGAAACTGCGTGATGGTCAGACCCATGATCACTCAAACCATAAACATCAGAACAGTTAGCTGATTCGATTTCTTCATGAGTTGATTCATCTGCATTAATAGTCAAACATGGAGTTAATGATGCATCTACTGCTGCATCTGTAGCCCTAAAAACAAGATTTGGATAGATACCTATCGCAAGTATTAAAGCGAGTAGAGGAGCCCATGCAATCCATTCTGTTTTTGTTGCGTCATGGATATTAGGGTCATCAGCGAATTCTTCTTTTGGAGTACCAAATGCTGACCTTTGAAGCAGCCACAATAAATAGCCGGCTGCAAGAACCGTACCTAACGCTGCTATCACCATAAATGTTCTAAAGGTTTCCACCGGTAAACCATTTGCAGGACTATATGCAGAAAGTATCGCGGGGAATTCTCCCCAGAACCCTGCAAGGCCTGGCAATCCAAGAGACGCCATCGCACAAAATCCTAAAACCCAACCCATTTTGGGCGCTTGTATAAGCAATCCACCTAATCTTTTAATCTCTAAAGTGTGATAACGCTCTTTCATAGACCCGGCTAAAAAGAAGAGCATTCCTGTGATGAGACCATGAGCAACCATGCCCATAATGGCTGCATTAATTCCAAAATCAGTAAGAGTTGAAATCCCAAGCATTACAAATCCCATATGAGCAACTGAAGAGAAAGCAATTAACCGTTTCATATCTGTTTGTGCTAAACAACAAAATGCTCCGTAAATAATTCCTATTACAGCCAATAGTCCTATCCAAGGCGCCCATTCAACTGCTGCATCAGGAAGTAAAGGGATTGCTATTCTGACGAATCCATAAGTGCCGAGTTTCAGCAATACAGCCGCAAGTATTACAGATCCAACAGTCGGTGCTTCGGTATGGGCGTCAGGTAACCAGGTGTGAAAAGGAAACATCGGGACTTTAATTCCAAAGCCAAGAAACATTCCACCAAATATCCAAAGTTGTGCTGTGCGAGAAACAGTATGTGCAACAACGTTGTCAGCAATTTCACTGAATACAAAAGACTCCGCTCCTGTCAAGAAAAAGAGTGACAGGAAGCTGACGAGCATTAATGCTGATCCAAAAAGTGTGTAAAGGAAAAATTTTAGAGAAGCATATTTTCTATTCGGTCCTCCCCATACAGCAATCATAAAAAACATTGGTAATAAAACGACTTCGAAGAAAACAAAGAAAAGGACCATGTCTTGAGCTACGAAAGTGCCAATCATGCCCGTCTCTAAAACAAGGATCAAGATCAAAAATGCTTTTGGATTTTTTGGATCAGGAAAATGATTCCAACTGTAAACAATACAAAGCGGAACTATAAGCACTGTAAGCAACAACAGAGGTAGAGAAATTCCGTCAAGTCCCACGACATAACGACTATGAATTGCCTGTATCCAACTCTTGTCGACCACATATTGAAGCCTGTCAGTAGCGTCAAGATCGAACCATATGAGGAGTATTAATCCTACAAATGCAACCCAAAGAGAAGTTATAAGAGCAATCATTTTGTGCTCGTATTCTTTTTCTTTTGGAATTAGGAACATAACTAACGCACCTATTAAAGGTGAGAAAGTGGCCACGGTAAGGCCCCAACTGTCAAGCAAGTTCTCCATGTTTAATATCTCCTACACAATGACTATGAGTAAACCGGCCAATATCGTCGCAGCAGCAAACAAAATTGCTGCATAGCTCTGAACTTTTCCGGATTGAATTTTGCGAAGTTCTTCACCGCTATTCGATGAAATGCGACCAGAAGCGTTAACAAAACCGTCAACAACAGTCTGATCTATTTTGTTGTAATTAAATTGACCAACTTTTACTGCAGTTCGGCCAAAAGTATCAACAGTGCGATCTAAGATTTCTTGATTCGATCGATAAGCCAATTCAGCTATCGGTTCTTTAACGGCTCGGGTAATAATTCCGGTATAGAGATGGTCTAAGTAATACTTGTTGACGAGAAGCGTGTGTCCCATTCTCGCTATGACCAGACGCGTAGTAAGCCCATCAGGTAATTCGGTCAAACTTTGACCACTTTCTTTCGAAGCCTTTTCTACTTTTACGAAATAGTAATTCCAAGCTACTGCAATGCCAGTAATTACAACAATTGTCGAAATGATTGCTAGTGACCAGCTAGGTGTGGCATGAGAAATTTTGGGGAAATAACCCGCTACAGGTTCAACATAATGGCCGAATCTTTCCTGAAGCGATTCTGGTACAAGTTGAAAACCTTTAGGTAAATTTAAGAATCCAGCAAAAATTGCAAGTACTGCCAAAATCCAAAGAGGAACAGTGATTCTTGGACCTGATTCATGAGGATCACCATGACCCCTAAATTCACCAAAGAAAGTTAAATAAACACATCGAGTCATATACGCAGCTGTAAGAGCAGCGGTAATCATTCCCATTACCAACATGAATGTATAGGAGCCGTTGCCACCCGTGCCTCCCATAATTCCCCATCCTCCTGTTCCTACGAGTATTTCATCTTTGGACCAAAACCCTGCGAAAGGTGGAAGGCCTGCTAAAGCAATAGAACCAATTATGAAAGTTCGAAATGTATGTGGCATTACTTTTCTTAATCCACCCATATCTGATTTCATATCGAAACTATGAACCGAGTGAGCAACAGATCCAGAACCTAAAAATAGGCAAGCTTTAAAGAAAGCATGAGTGAAAAGATGAAACATTGCTGCGGTCCAAGCCCCTACACCTAATGCCATGACCATATAACCAAGTTGTGAAATTGTTGAATAAGCAAGAACCTTTTTGATGTCCCGTTGAACGAAAGCTAAACATGCTCCTACTAATGTTGTAAACCCACCTACAAGAGCCATTAGGTTTATTGAACTTCCACCTATAGAAAATCCTTCAAAGAATACTCCGTAAAGCCGAGCGATCATAAAAACTCCAGCTACGACCATGGTCGCAGCATGAATAAGAGCTGACACTGGTGTCGGTCCTGCCATTGCATCTGGCAACCAGGTGTGCAAGAAGAATTGGCCAGATTTTGACATAACCGCTGCCATGAGACAGCAAGCGGCTATTAACAAGGTGGTGTGAGAAAGTAAGCCTGATGAAGCTAAAGCATTAGTAGTCGCTATAGAAAAAGAACCAAAAGAGTCCGGAATCATTTTTCCTGAAGCAAAAAAGAGAATTGTCACCCCAATTAATAAACCCATGTCTCCAACGCGGTTGGTTAGAAATGCTTTTAATGCAGCATTCGAGTTGTCTTTTTCCTCCCACCAGTGTCCTATCAATGCAAAAGAGCACAGTCCTACCAACTCCCAAGAAACTAGTAACTGAAGTGTGTTTTCAGAAATCACAAGTAAGAGCATCGAAGCGCTGAATAGAGAAAGGAAAGCAAAAAAGTGTGTGTACCTTCTATCGCCGGCTACATAATCTGTTGAATAAATATGAACTAACAAAGAAACCAAAGTCACTACAAATAACATCATCACTGCAGGTCCATCTACAAGCGTTCCAACAGAGAATTCAACGCCTCCTGTTATAAACCAAGTTGTTGTATTCACAACAGCTAAAGATGGCTCACCATGCTCACCATGCTCACCATGCTCACCATGCTCACCATGCTCACCATGCTCACCATGCTCACCATGCTCACCATGCTCACCAGTTATAAGAACTTGACTTATTTCCTCTCCTTGAAAATTATCACGATGATCCATCCAAGCGAATCCGGTGCATATTGATAAAAGAAACACAATCAATAAAGCAGCTATCCCAAGTTCCGATCCTCCTCGAGGTAAACGTTTACCGAAAAAAAGTATCCCAATAAATGACAAGGCTGGTATAAGCGGTATAAGCCAAGCATTCTGTAAAAACCAATTCCCTTCTTGTGTTATTCCCAAAGGAATTGAGGTTACGGACGAAGTCGTAGCTGCTAATATTTGGATCATCACATCAGCCCTTCATCGAATCAATTTTAGCAAGGTCGATGTTTCGACGATTACGATAAAGCAATAAAACCATAGCCAGACCTACACCCACTTCAGCTGCTGCTACTGCAATTACAAAAAGTGCAAATACCTCTCCTGGAATTGCTTCTCTGAAAGCAGCGAAAGCAACAAGATTGATATTGACTGAATTAAGGATCAGTTCTATTGACATCAAAACCATAACGCCATTACGCCTAGTCAATACTCCATACACTCCAATGGAGAAAAGAACTGCAGAAAGAATCAAAAACTGATTTAGTAGCACTACAGATCCCTTCTCGCTATAACAACTGATCCGATTAAAGCTGCAAGCAACAAGACCGAAATGGCTTCAAATGGAATTATGAACTGTCCGAAAATCGTATCGCCTATTTCAGCTGTGGTACTTGGCGCTTCACGGTTTAGTTCAGCATCTCGAAAACTGTCTATGAACGATCCCGAAGTAACTGCAACTATCAAAACTCCTACCAAAAAAGCCATTTTATTTCGTTCTCTTAACTCTCCTTCTTCTGTCCCAAATGAGCCTTTTGTAAGCATTATTCCAAAAAGAAAAAGAACAATTATGGCACCTATATAAACGAGAATTTGGGTAACTGCTACAAATTCAGCTCCCAAGAGAATGAACATTCCCGCCGCTCCAGCTAGAACAATCACTAGATAGAGAGCAGCGTGAACAATGTTTTCTGTTGTAACCATTCGTAATGCCGCCAAAATCATCACTAAAGCAATAAGTGCAAAAAAGACATTTTGCGCGACTAACACCTCACCACTTGTTAATGGATCCAATCCTTCAATCTGTGACAAAAAGAAACCAGTCATCAACGTGGAACCTCTAGTTGTTTAGCTTCACTACCAGTTTCATATTCTTCAAATTCGGGCACAGTTTCCATCCACTTTGATAATTGAGCTTTGTCATGAAGCAAGTCAGCCAATTTAGGCTCAGAAAATTCAAATTCTGGTGACCAAAAGAGAGCCTCAAAAGGGCAAACTTCAACGCAAATACCGCAATACATGCAAAGTGCAAAATCAATATCAAAACGATCCAAAGCATTTTTCTGTCGCGGTTTCCCACCAGGTCTTCTAGGTGGAGCTTTGTATTTATGTCCTTCAATGTAAATGCACCAGTCAGGGCATTCACGTGCACAAAGCATGCATGCAGTGCAATTCTCTTCGTGTAACGCAATCACCCCTCGAGCTCGAAGGGTCGGCGCTTCCTTCACTCGGGGATATTGAACTGTATGTGAACCTTTCGTAAGGGTTTTAACCAAAGTCTTAAAAGTTACTCCTAAGCCTTTTATTAATCCCGGAACTCTTATCGATAAACCCATTAGAAAACCACTTTCAATACACCAGTAGCAACAATATTTACCAATGAAAGAGGCACTAATACCTTCCAAGCAAGTTGTTGCAATTGGTCTTCACGAAATCTGGGATATGTGAATCGGAACCAAAAGATAAGAAATGA
>Ga0315331_10000436_pt1 | contig 28723 bp, 24 predicted proteins | sample M160m34915metaG_FD_203456 | JGI IMG/M metagenome (GOLD analysis project Ga0315331, IMG submission 203456) | Ammonia-oxidizing marine archaeal communities from Monterey Bay, California, United States - M1 60m 34915 | ecosystem: Environmental > Aquatic > Marine > Intertidal zone | place: USA...
ACAGGATTGTGGCACAACCCTCAGGAGTTATAACGGTGTAGGTTGAGTATTGCAGCATATTTAGCTGATCCGCAACTCCAATAGCAATTGCCCCTCCAGAATTTGCCTCTCCGGTAACTGTAGCAATTAACGGCGTTTTTATCCGCGACATTATTGCCATGTTTTCAGCGATCGCTTCATTGATCCCGCGCTCCTCAGAATCCACTCCAGGGTAAGCGCCAGGTGTATCTATAAAAGTTAACACCGGTAATTTATATTGTTCGGCCAGCTTAATCAGACGGCGTGCTTTTCTGTACCCTTCTGGTCTTGGCATGCCAAAATTGTGTCGGACTTTTTCTTTTGTACCGCGCCCCTTCTGATGCCCAAGTATCATTACGGGACGCCCAGCAAGTCGTGCCATACCTCCAATAATTGCCTGATCATCTCCGAACAGCCGGTCACCATGAAGTTCATCAAACTCAGTAAATATGTGTTCGATATAATCCAGTGTGTAGGGCCGCAATGGATGTCGAGCTACTTGAGAAATTTGCCATGGAGAAAGATTCGAGTAGATTTTCTCTGTGAGATTTTTGCTTTTTCCTTTTAAATTCTGAATTTCTTGAGAAATATTGATTTCATTGTCTGACCCTACCAGCCGTAGCTCGCTGATTTTGGCTTCTAACTCAGCAATAGGTTGTTCAAATTCGAGGTAGTTCGGGTCCATTATTCCAACAAGAAGCTAAAGCGGCTTCCGTCTTCTCCAGTAAAAATAGCTAATTAAGAGATGTCGTTTGTTTGTAGTCTAATTCCACCTGATCTTTCCCGTACTCCATTCGTAAGAGCTGCAGAAGATCATCAGTTGGCAAAACAATCCAATCTTGGCCCAACATTATACACCCTCTTGAGCCTGGCCGTTGATAGTTAACTACCACTGAGCAGCCTTCTTGGGCTCGATTCTGCTTGCCCCCTAAGGTCTCGCTTGTGCCAGGAAAACTTTTGCTAGCTGTACTTGCTTCCTGTTCCACAGAGCTTTTTTTGTAAGGCGCCAATATACTGGCCAGATGCTCGCAAAATCCTGTTTCTAAACCCTCAGATTTGAGGCTGAGTGCAAGCCGATGCGCAAATCTTTTACGCGCCTGCCCAAGCGTCATAACCTGTTTCGCCCTGCCGCGCACCCTGCCGGTGTAGTCATCAACAGTTATAGTACATTCAACGATCAGGATCAGATCTTTTTGGATAAGTTCACGGTATTTTTCATATTCTTTGGCAAACAAGGACACTTCGAACCGAGCGCTTCGATCATCTAATGTGAGAAAAGCAATCGTATCGCCTGCCTTGCTCTTCATGGTGCGAAATCCATGAAGCAGTCCGGCCACAACTTGAGTACCTCTCTCCGGTCGCAAATCGCTCAGTCTCTCCTTTGTTATATGAGAAAGCTCAGGAAGGAATTCATCGATCGGATGCCCGGACAAATAAAGCCCAAGGGTTTCTTTTTCTGCGAGCAAACGCTCTTGTTCAGCCCAGGGCTTAAATTTTCTGCGCCCGGTGAGGTTGGGTTCTGCGCTTCGCTCAGAAGGTGCTATTCCACCGAACAAATCTTCGACACCACTCGCTTGATTTCGACTGCTTTGCTCTGCGGCTTGCATTGCCTCCGGAAGAGTGACACTAAGGAGAGCTCGGGAATGGTCACAATCACCTTCTATGAGATTGTCCAGAGCTCCAGAGCGAATGAGCGCCTCCATTGTGCGCTTGTTTACTGTTTGTGAATCTACTCTTTGGCACAGATCTAAGAGGCTCGAAAACGGTGCTCCTTCTCGAGCGCTTAAAATACTTTCTACTGGCCCTTCTCCTAGTCCTTTGATTGATCCCAGGCCATAAACAATTTCACCTTGGCCATTCACGGTAAAATTAAACTGACCGACATTGACATCCGGAGACAACAGGACTAAATCCATTGATCGACATTCCTCGATAAGCGTTACGATTTTATCGGTATTTTGCATGTCAGCAGACAATACAGCGGCCATGAAGAACGCGGGATAGTGAGTCTTTAACCAGGCTGTTTGATAAGACACAAGAGCATAAGCCGCCGAGTGTGATTTGTTGAATCCATAGCCCGCGAATTTCTCCATTAAATCAAAGATTGATTCAGCTACATTTTCATCGATACCTTTGGCTACAGCGCCCTGCATAAAGGTCTCACGCTGTTTCGCCATTTCTACTGGGTCTTTCTTACCCATTGCTTTACGTAAAATATCAGCACCGCCCAATGTGTAGCTAGCCAGGACTTGCGCAATCTGCATGACTTGTTCCTGATATAGAATGACACCATAAGTGTTAGCCAAAACATGTTCGAGGTCACCATGAGGATAAACCACTCGCGTTCGCCCATGTTTTCGATCGATAAAATCATCGACCATGCCGGACTGCAAAGGCCCGGGGCGAAACAAGGCAACCAAGGCAATAATGTCATCAAAGCAGTTCGGAACTAAGCGCTTGATCAAATCCTTCATACCGCGAGACTCTAACTGGAATACGGCAGTGGTTTCGCCTTTTTGCAAAAGCCTATAAACTGACTCGTCATTTAGTGGCAATGAATTTATATCAACCCCCTTATCAGCTGAGAGTTGTTCGTTGATCATCTTTACTGCCCAGTCAATAATCGTAAGTGTTCGTAGCCCGAGAAAGTCGAATTTAACTAGGCCAGCTGTTTCAACATCATTCTTATCAAATTGGGTAACTAAACCCTGACCTGACTCAACGCAATAAAGAGGCGTAAAATCTGTTAGCTTAGTAGGCGCTATTACGACGCCACCGGCATGCTTACCAACATTACGAGTAATACCCTCGAGCTTATAGGCCATCTCCATAATTTCCTGAGCATCATCATCACCGGCAACGAACTCTCCTAACAAAGGTTCTTCTTCGAAGGCTTTCTTTAGGGTCATACCAGGCACAAATGGAATAAGCTTTGAAAGTTTATCCGCGAGCGCATAAGGCTTTCCCTGTACCCGAGCAACATCTCTAACTACAGCTTTTGCCGCCATGGTGCCAAAAGTAATAATCTGGGAAACTGCGTCCTTGCCATATAACTCTGCGACATGCTGGATAACTCTATCCCTTCCTTCCATGCAGAAATCCACATCAAAATCGGGCATCGATACTCTTTCTGGATTTAGGAAGCGTTCAAAAAGCAAATCATAGCGAAGTGGATCCAAATCAGTAATATTTAGCGCATAGGCAACAATAGAGCCTGCGCCAGAACCACGACCAGGACCCACAGGGATATCTGAATCTTTTGCCCACTGGATGAATTCCATAACAATCAAGAAGTAACCGGCAAAACCCATTTGATTAATGATGTCTAATTCAATTTTTAGACGAGAGTAATAAGGTCCAGATACAGATTTGCTTTGAGCTTCGTCACCAAAGAGCTGCTCTAATCGTTTCTGCAATCCTTCCTCACTGAGCTTGCATAGATAATTTTCCAGAGCTACGCCTTCTGGCACAGGGTAATTAGGCAAATGAGGAGTCCCTAATTCCAAACCTAAATTACAGCGTTTGACTATTTGATGGACATTGGCGATAGCTTCAGGAATATCCACGAACAAGGCATTCATTTCCTCGCTATCTTTTAAGTACTGTTGGTCAGTGTAATTATGTGAGCGCCTAGAATCGTCCAAGGAGCGTCGTTCATTAATACAGACTCTCACCTCATGGGCGTCGAAATCTTCTTTGTCAAGAAAGCGTACGTCATTACTTGCAACAACTGGGCACTGTGCCGCAATCGCAAGGTTTACTGCCGCTTCGATGTAATTCTCTTCGTCAGCTTTGCCAACTCTTTGTAATTCTAAATAAAAAGATTTCGGGAATAATTGCTGCCATGTTTGCAACAAAGACCTTGCAAGCGCTTTCTCGTTGTTAATCAGCGCGCTACCAATGTCGCTCTTTTGTGCGCCAGATAAGGCAATAAGACCTTCCGTGCGCCCCACTAATTTACCAATCTTTAAGAGCGGGTCCCCATCCGATTCAGCCTCTGTATAAAAATCTGAAATGATATTGGTAAGGTTGAGATAGCCTGTCTGATTTTTAACCAATAAGACGAGCTGTGTATGAACTCCCTCATCATTGACTACTGGCACATCACAACCACAAATTGGTTTTATGCCTGACTTGATCGCGCTGCTGTAGAACTTAATTAAACCGAACAGGTTGGAGACATCCGTAATTGCCGCAGCTGGCATCTTAAAACCCTGCAGGCGTTCGATTAGTGGCTGGATGGTGACCAAACCATCACTTATAGAAAACTCTGTATGTAATCGTAGGTGGGTAAAGGGCGGTGTTGGTGGATGACTAGTTGTTATATCGGGCATTCGTCATATTCTATTGCTGTAAAGACTTCGTATTGACCAAGAATCAAAGTACATAATATACCTTCTTTCAGTCGATTTTTCTGCCGGCAAATTTACTTTAATACATTAGCGACTGGAGCAAAAGAACGACGGTGCAACACACAAGGACCCAAGGTCTTTAATGCCGCTAAATGGGTTTGAGTTGGGTAACCTTTATGTTTCGCAAATCCATAACCTGGGTAAGTGCTTTCTAATGCTATCATTTCGCGGTCACGAGTTACTTTTGCCACAATCGACGCCGCTGCAATCCCTGCGATCCTTGCATCACCCTTCACGACAGCTTCAGACGCATATTTCCATTTTGGTAACTGATTCCCATCAACGTAAACAAACTCGGGTTGTATTGAAAGCGCGCTGACCGCTCTGGCCATGGCAATCAAACTCGCGCGCAAAATATTAATTTGATCGATTTCCTCGACACTGGCTCTGGCCACGGCGAAGCAAATGGCGTCTTCTTCAATTCTCGACAAACATTCGAGCCTTTGTTTTTCACTAAGCTTCTTCGAATCACCTAAACCTTTTATGGGTTTAGTTGGATCTAAAATTACTGCCGCAGCCACCACATCACCTGCTAAAGGTCCGCGCCCGACCTCGTCTACGCCCGCAACAAGTCGATGTTGCGACTGGCCAAATTCCAACTCATCTCGCATAAGTCGTTGACTCTTCTGGTCTTTCGATTGCATCAGCTCAATAACTGTGTAATCGCCTCCGCCGCTTTCTCTGAAGCACCGGTACGAAGACCTCTATGTATTTGTTCAAATTCACTTAAAACATCCGCGAAAGTTGCAGGCTTTGTCATGAAATTTTCTATTTCTTTCGTTAACGCAGAAACAGTCAATTCTGCCTGCAAATACTCAGGGACTATCTTTTTCCCTGCTAACAAATTTGGCAACCCGACGTAAGGCACTTTCAATAAACGAGAGCCGATTTCATATGTTATTGGAGCCACTTTATAACAAATCAGCATCGGTCTTCTCAATAACAAAGCTTCAAGAGTTGCAGTACCTGAGGCCATTACAATCAAATCTGCAGCACTGATGGCTCGATGAGAATTATCGACAAGTTGAAATTGATCGCTTTTGAATATTTTCCCCTTTGCTATTAAAAAGTCAATCTGAGCTTTTGCCTCCACCCCACTATAAGGAATGACAAACTTAAGCTGTGGAAATTTTTGCATCGAGACGATTGCAGTCTCCAAAAACAAAGGCATGAGGCGTTTTATTTCTCCCGCACGGGATCCAGGCATAAGTGCTATGACATGAGCATCACTTTTTATTCCTAGTTCTTGCCGATGAGTTACTTTGTGATCTTCAAAACCGATTTCATCTGCCAATGGATGTCCCACACAAACAGCTCTTACACTATGCTCTTCGTAGATTGCGGTCTCGAAAGGGAAAAGGGTCAGCATTAAATCAATGGACTGCCTGATCTTAAGTATTCTTTTTTGGCGATAAGCCCAAATACTAGGGCTAACATAATGCACAGTCTTGACACCATGTTTGTGAAGATTAGCCGCCAGTCTGAGATTAAAATCAGGGGAGTCGATACCTATAAAAGCAGCAGGCTTCTCTTTAATTAAGCGCTGCTCCAATCGTTTCTTTAATTTTAGAAGCTCAGGAAGTCGACCAAGGGGCTCGACGAAACCCATTACCGATAGACGGTCCATAGAGGCCAGGGATTCACATCCCAATGCTTCCATCGCTGGGCCACCAACACCCACGAATTCGCAGTTAAGATAACGAGATCGCAACGCGGCAATTAGAGAGGCTCCAAGAATATCGCCTGACTTTTCTCCTGCAACAATTCCGAAGCGTAGTGGTTTGGTCATTCTTTATTAGTGGATGGAAAGGAGCTTATCTGTGAATTCCTTTTTCAGATGACTCTAAGGAATCGATTAGAACCTGCATGGTTTCGCACCCTTCGCGCATAGCCTTAAGCTGATCAATAGCTTCCTGAAGGCTATAGTTTCTTTTATAGATAATTTTGTAGGCTTCCCGCAGGTCCACAATCGTTTCTTTATCTAAACCACGCCGCTCTAAACCAATAGCATTAATACTGCGCACTGTCGCAGGTCGTCCACTCACGATCATAAACGCTGGGATATCGTTGGTAATATGAGTCATCGCACCGACCATAGCATGTGATCCGATTTTCAGGAATTGATTGACTCCAGCATAACCACCAAGAATAGCCCAATCGCCTACTTGTACATGCCCAGAAATACCAACGTTGTTTGCAAACACCGTGTTATCACCAACGATACAATCATGAGCAATATGGACATAAGGCATCTGTAAATTATTACTTCCGATTTTGGTAATTCCTCCTCCTACTGCAGTTCCCCGATGAGCGGTTACCCCTTCACGAAAGACGTTGTTATCACCAATTTCTAACCAGGACTCTTCACCCTCAAATTTTTTATCTGCGGGGTCTTCGCCAATTGAACTAAATTGAAAGATTCGATTACCCTCACCCATTCTGGTATTGGCGCGGATCACCACATGAGAATCAAGCACAGTGCCAGCGCCAATTGAGACATTTTCTCCAACCAAACACCATGGGCCTATGCGAACATCCTCTGCGATTTTCGCGCTCGGATGAATACGTGCAGAAGAATCAATTAAATCATTCGACATCGACTTGTCTCTCTGCACACATAATAGTCATGGTCCCCACCAATTCATCATCCACTGACGCTTCAGCGGAAAACTTATAAATCCCGCGGCGATTTGTGATTACTGTAGCCTTAAGCTTTAATTGATCGCCAGGCACAACTGGTCGTCGCAAGCGCACATCGTCCGCACCAACAAAGTAATATAAATACCCATCCTTAGGCTTTTTTTCCTGGCTTTTAAAACCTAGGACACCAGCAACTTGGGCTAGTGCTTCAATTATTAGTACCCCCGGCATGATTGGCTGGCCTGGAAAATGCCCTTGAAAAAAAGGTTCATTTACTGTGATGTTCTTATAACCGACAATGGACTTACCCAAATCCATTTCTACTATTCGGTCCACCAATAAAAATGGATAGCGCTGCGGTAGATATTCTTTAATTTCTTCAACATTCAATAGCATAATTAAACTCTGGATTATTATTTTTGTTCGAGCTCTGCTTTACTGTCGCCTCTAATTCGAACTCTTATCGAGCTTTTTTTCTAATATTTTTAGTCTCTTAACAATACTGTCCAACTGCTTGAAACGAATATTACTCCGTTTCCATTCCGATGTTTTCATATGCCAGGTTCCGGAAGAGTATACCCCAGGCTCACTGATCGATTCGCTAACCAAGGTCCTGGCGCTAACGTGGACTTTGTCGGCAATCGATATGTGTCCCACTGCACCCGACCCTCCGCCCATAACACAGTGCTTACCGATGGTCACACTACCAGCAATGCCGGTACAGCCACAGATAATAGAATTTTCTCCAACCTTACAGTTATGTCCAATTTGCACTTGGTTATCAATTTTTACCCCATCACAGATTACGGTGTCTTCTAAGGCTCCTCTATCTATCGAGGAACAGGAACCTATCTCTACATCGTTGCCGATATCTACACCTCCGAGCTGACAGATTTTGATGGATTTTTCTCCATCAAATGCAAACCCAAATCCGTCGGCACCAATTACTGATCCAGAATGAATAATGGCGTTATCGCCGATCGTTACTCGATGATAAATTGAGACATTACTATGAAGGTCGCAATTGCTTCCAAGCTCGACGTTCTCTCCAAGAAAACAGCCACTTCCAATACTGCAGGTTTCACCTATTCTAACATTTGCCTCTATAACTACGTTTGGCCCTATATAGACGGAATCTGCCAGATCAGCAGTCTCATGAATGGACGCCGATGGATGCACAGAGGCATCACGAATGGGAGCATCATCAAAAAGAGTTGTAGCTTCCGCAAAACTAACATAAGGCGTCTTGGAAATAAGTGCATTATATTTACAACTTTCCGCATACTTAGCTTCTACAATAACTGCTGAAGCATTACAGGCTTTTAATTGGCTTACGTAGGAAGGGTTACTTAAAAAACTTAACTGACCGGCGACTGCATTTTCGAGTGTTCCGAGACTAGATATTATACATTGGCCGTCACCGACCAATTGCAAATTTAAAAGAGTTGCAATTTCGCCAAGGGTAAAATTTTTTTTGTGTACCACCTGGCACTATCCGTAATTTAATGTGCGCTTCATTAATTTTCAGAGGTTTCCACAGGTTGTGAATTTTCATTTAATTTTGCAGTTACTCTGGCAGTAATATCCAAAACTGGCGCGAAATAAGGTGCCGAGTCAACATTAAGAATTAAGTCGAAACCACCCTCTGCAACTACATCAGTAACAGCTGCCGCTAATTCTTCTTGCATACTTTGCAAAAATTCTTGGTTTTTTTCTTGCAAAGCTGCCTGCACTCGCTCTTGAATCAATTGCAGTTGCACCTGCAAGTCTTGGGCATTGGAATTCATCCGGCGCACTTCATCTTCAGTCATCACAGCTTCATTCTGCTGATACTCTTCTTGCAAGGTTTGAAGCTGATCAGTGAGATCATTTGCTCTCGTTTGGTCTTGATTAAATTCTTGTTCAAGCTCTTCTTGGACAATCCGAGCCGCATCGGAATTGAAAAGCGCCTGCAGAGCATTAAGCACACCAATTTTTGTATCCTGAGCATAAATACCTTGAGAGAATAGAGCCAGACTCAAGACGACAATTACATTCTTTACCGTTTTCACAATTATTCTCCAATTCTAAAAAAACTGGCTGCTTTATTTTATTCAGCCTGTTTCCTTTAAACTTTAATACTTTAGACTTATTAACCCGAACTTATTTATTTTTTAAAATCCCGTCCCGACCGTGAAATCAAATTGTTTCGTATCATCACCTTCTCTGTCGCCGAATGGGGCTGCGACATAAAATGTCAGAGGTCCAAATGGCGAGAGATACGTAACACTTAGCCCGGCCGCGTACCTCAATTCACCAACATCAAAATCGCTACAGTTATTTAGCAAGCTTTGGCGCTTCGTACAACTGGTCGAAAATACATTCCCAGCGTCAATAAAAAGAGTTGATCTCACTCGACTTGAATCAGGTACGAATGGCAGTGGAAACAACAATTCCAATGACGCAGTGGTGAGTATATTACCACCAAAACTATCATAATCGTCATCCAGATAGAAATTTTGTACAGCAAGCGCAACTTGTGGATCTCCGTTTGCATCTAAGATCAGATTGCCCGTGGAGTCTACAAGCGGCTGAGTCTCATAACCAAAATCATTGTTAATTTGAGCAGTGCCGTCAGGATTACGCAAAATATTGCCTTGCTCATCACGAGCCAAGGTAATACCGTTTTGTGTCAAATAACGCCCCCCCGCAGTACTTCGAGGCCCTAAACTATTTTCTTCATAGCCACGCAATTGGCCACCACCTCGAATCAGACCGCCAGCGAAAAAGTTATTAAAAAACGGCAATTCGTCGGATTCACCGTAACCTATTCCATAACCTATATTCATGCGCAATCCGATAGCCCATTCACGATCTTGACTAATAGGCCAGTAGATCTGATTAGAGTAATTCAAACGGGCGTATTGTAAATCAGAACCAGGCAAGGTGACTTCAAGATTTAATTGATGCAGCGCCCCATCATTCGCTAATTGACCACGATTTAATGTATTACGAAACCAGTTACCTGTAATAGTAAAATTATTAAATGTATCACCAAACTTATCAACGAAGCCTAGATCTGGGCTTTTCTGCAATTGTAGGTCAGTTAAGTCGCGCACATCGCCTAGAACCGAATCGACCACGGGCCCATCGAATGGGTTTGCGTTGAACGGAGTAATTACATAATTGTTAGCGTTTTCAAAGAGGACTGGGCTAGATTCAATCTCTTGCACAGAGCCATAGCCTGAACTTAGCTCTGTATGTGTAACTCCCAAATCAAATCCAATAACTTGTATCTCGCTTAATGGATAGCTAAAACTTAAAGAACCACCCCAAGAAGTCGTGTTAAAGCTAGAAACGTTAAATGGTGAATCCATTTCCTGCGCAAACAAATTAAACCCACGACTTACGCCGTCCGGGGTAAAGTAAGGGTCGAGGTATTGAAAATTTAGACCTTTAATAAAGCGACTACGATTAACCCCAATCCCAATTGTTCTTCCCGTGCCTAAAAAATTTGCGGCTTGTAGATTTGAACTAAGAAAGAAATCGCCACCACCACCCGTGCCAACTGAAAAACTTATAGCACCGAAATTTTGTTCCAACACATCGTAACTCACATCGATTTGGTCTTCAGTGCCAGCTATCTCTTCTGTCTCAACTTCAACAGATTCGAAATATCCTAAACGTTCGAGCCGAACCTTTGATTGCTCTATAGCTTGACTGGAAGCAGGCGCACTTTCTAATTGTCGCATCTCTCTCCGCATTACATCATCGGCAGTAGACACGTTTCCGGCAAAATTAATTCGATTCACATAAGTGCGGTTACCAGGATCAATAAAGAAGGTAACTTCGACAGTTTCTTCATCATCACTCACTTCTGGAACCCCAGTCGCTTCAGCAAAGGCATAACCAAGATTCCCTAGGAACTGAACCATGATTTCTTCAGTGCCAGTCACCAGTGCCTGGGAATAAATTTGGCCAGGGCGCACAAATATTGCTGCTCGCAAAAGGTTCTCAGCATCTACCAAATCACCCGCTAGATCGACGTTCGAAACCGTATATTGATCTCCTTCAGTGATATTGACGGTGATATAAACCTCCTCTCTATTAGGAGTAATCGCGATCGGCGTTGAGTCAATATTAAATTCCACGAAGCCATTGTCTAAGTAGAACGATTCCAATCTTTCTAGATCACCCCCAAATTGCTCTCTAGAATAGCGATCTCGCCTACTCAAAAACATATACCAAGGCTTCGTGCCGAGCTCAAATAGTTCAAGCAACTCGTCTTCCTCGAAGGCTTCATTACCTACAACGTTGATATGTCGAATGCGGGATTCTTCCCCTTCATTTATTTCTAAGCTGATAGCGACTCGATTACGGGGCAGTTCTTCAACATCAATTTCAACCGACGCCCCATAACGCCCTCTGGATGAATAAACTTCTTGAATGCCCTGTTGAATAGCTTCCAACGCAGCCCGCGTAAAAATTTGACCTTCTGCTATTTCTGCCTGCGCCATATTGTCGAGAATATCTTCAGTCTCAAGCACACTATTACCTTCAATCTCAATCTCAGCAACTGAAGGTCTCTCAAGAACTGTAATAACTAGAATATTTCCTTCACGAGACACCTCTATCTCGTCAAAGTACTCGGATTGAGAAAGCTCACGGATAATTTGCGCAGGTGCTGTGGCTGTTACTTCATCACCTATACCTACCGGAAGTAAATTATAAATAATTCCCGGAGAAATACGCTGATAACCATCAACAATAATGTCTGCGATGACGAAATCTTGTGCTCTGGAAGCATTGGAAAACCCAAAAACCACCAGAAAACAAAAAACCACTTTTTTCATTTGTAACTCAAATTTCAGATTATTTCTTAGCGGCGGGTTAATTTTAACTTACAACAAGCGGCTAAAGTCATTGTAAATAGCCAATACCATGATCCCAGAAATTATTAAAAGTCCTAGCTGCAAACCCCAAGCCTGAATTCGCTCAGGGACTGGCCTCCTAGTTATTGCTTCGATCACGTAATACAACAAGTGCCCCCCATCCAATACTGGGATTGGTAGCAAATTGAGCACACCCAATGAAATGCTCAGAAGTGCCAGGAATCCCAGATACACATCTAAGCCGTACGTTGCTGTTTCCCCCGCAACTTGAGCGATTGTTATCGGTCCATTGATATTCTTTACAGAAATTAAACCAATGACCATTTTTTTGACTGAATCAAGAACAAAGATCGATTTATCCCATGTCTCTTGTAACGCCGGCGGAATCGCTGCTAGAGGTCCATAACGGAACTCTCGCAGCATTTCCGGGGGTAGTATCTCAGACAACCGCCCCTGTTGTACTTCAGCGCCTATTCTTCCTACTTCAGCGCCATTTTCGAGCCTTACAATTTCTGGCCGAATTTCTAACCCAGTCTGAGTTTCTCCTCGTTGGACCACCACATCCAAGGCTAGTTCCGGGCTGTTTCGAATCACTTCTACCCAGTGAGTCCATCCTCTAATGAATTCACCGTTTACACTCAGTACTTCGTCTCCGCTCAGCAGCCCACCCTGCTCAGCCCGTCCGCCCGCGATTACTCCAGCTATTTTAGCTGGGATTTCAATTTGTATAATTCCAAGCTCGGCAACCGGATTAGGCTCTGTCTCCCCGCCCATCCAGAACTCAATAGGTATTTCAATGTCACGAACCGAATCTGAGTCAGCAGGGTTAACAGTAAGTATCAAAACCCCCGTCTCCCCAAGTCGGCCTAACATTTGCAGAGTCACTTGCTGCCAAATGAGGGTTTCTTGTCCATCAACGGCGAGAATTTCGTCTCCATCGCGAAAACCTGCCATCGCAGCTGGCGAACCATCATTCACCCCACTAACGATTGGAGCGATACCATTTAAACCATATGAAATGTTGATTACCCAAAAAACAAAAATAGCTAACAGGAAGTTTGCAACTGGGCCCGCCGCAACAATTGCTATACGCTGCCAAAGAGGCTTGTAGGCAAATGACTCACTGCGCTGACTTGCTGGAGTCACAGTTTGATCCGACACAGTCGTATCTTCCTGCCCCAACATTTTCACATAACCACCCAAAGGAATCGGAGCAATTACGTATTCGACACCATCTTTTCCAATCCAGGATTTAGCCGCCTTACCAAAACCAATCGAAAACCTGAGAACTTTCACGCCACAGCGACGTGCAACCCAAAAATGGCCAAATTCGTGAATCGTCACAAGTATTCCCAGTGTAACGATCAGAGCAACAGCACTGATTAAAATATCTAATATCATGATAAGTACTACAGAAAGGCAAATTACCAGCCTTTAAGATTGTTGAAATTCCTTCAAAATCATATCTTTAGATAAGCATCTGGCTTGCTCATCAATGTCTTGAATAATAGCGAGACTTACCGCTTCTTCACAAGGTATTTTCGACATAACTTCCTCAATTATGAGAGAAATTTCTGAAAATTTGATTTTCTCATCCAAAAACGCAGCCACAGCAATTTCATTTGCCGCATTAAGTGCAGTGGGGGCTGTGCCTCCGGTAGTAGCCGCCTCAATACCAAGACGCAAACAGGGAAATCTGTTCAGATCTGGCTGTCTGAAAGACAATTCAGCAACCTTTACCAAATCCAGCATTTTGGCCTTGGTGTCTATGCGACCGGGGTAAGCTAGACCATGAGCAATGGGAACTTGCATATCTGGGTTTGCCATTTGCGCTAATACCGAACCATCGCGATAGTAAACCAATGAATGAACAATGCTCTCCCGGTGGATCAGCACTTCGATTTGATGAATTGCCAATCGGAATAGTTGTCGAGCTTCTATAAACTCCAATCCCTTATTCATCATCGTGGCAGAGTCAACGGAAATCTTTCTTCCCATCTTCCATTTTGGATGTTTGCAAGCTTGATCCGGCGTAAATCCGACGAAATCTGCTAAAGGGGCATCCAAAAATGGCCCTCCAGATGCAGTTAAAACAACTTTACTGACGTTTTCGAGCTGTGACCTAACCACACCTCTGGAAGAAATAGGCAGACATTGAAAAACAGCATTATGCTCACTATCAATTGGAATCACTTCAGCACCGGACTGGCTTGCCGTTTGCATGAAAAGATCGCCTGACATGACGAGTGCCTCTTTATTCGCCAGCAATAAGCGCTTACCTGACATTACGGCAGCGAGTGATGCTGACAATCCAGCCGCGCCAACAATGGCCGCCATGACCACATCAACTGCTTCAGCTGAAGCAATCTCCTCGAGAGCTTCAGACCCAATTCTCAATTCAGTATCACAGTTGGCGCTTATTAATTGTCGAGAAAAGTCATTAGCACAAGAGCCATCAACTAAAACTGCGACAGAAGGATTAAACTCCTTACATTGTTCAAGTAATAATTTACTGTTGCTATGAGCGCTCACTGCAAAGACTTCGAATTCGGATGAATTCCGAATTACGTTTAACGTACTCTCCCCAATAGAGCCCGTAGAACCAAGAATTGAAACTTGCTTCGATGTCATTCGTAATACACTCTTTAACTTATAATCAGAAAGGCAATAACAAACAATGGAGTAACCGCAAGCAGTCCATCGATCCGATCCAATATTCCACCATGACCCGGTAAAATTGAACCACTGTCTTTAATATTCTGGTTTCTCTTCAACATACTTTCCAGTAGATCACCTATTACATCGAACAATGTAACGGAGAGACCTAGAGCCATTAGTACCGCAACATTTTGGAGGCTCAATTCAAGAACGTAGTTGTTCACTAGCACTATCAGCAAGAGACATAAAAGCAGGCAAGCAATCAAGCCTCCCCAGACCCCTTCCCAGGATTTATTCGGGCTTAATGCAGGAGCAAGTTTTCTCCTACCAAATTTTTTACCAGCAAAATAAGCTCCGATATCAGCTGCGGCCACCATAATGACTAAAGCCAGCACTAAATAGCCCATTGGATTTAAATACTTAAGTTGAATAATGCCGACCCAAGCTGGTACCAGCGCCATTAAGCCCATAAAAGCAATTTTAGACTTATCATTCCAACGGGAAGAATTTTCGGGATAACCGAAAAGCATAAGAAAGGCCAGCACCCAGAATAAGACCCCCAGACCCAACACTATTAAAGCGCGGTCGCTGCTAATCATTTCGGCTTCCGGATAAATACCCAAGAAGGGAAATAAAGCTATTATCATGACAGCCAAGGTTGCAAGATAAGAAACCTTTGAGCTTTCTCGAGACAAACCTATTAATCCACCCCATTCCCAAGCGGCGATTAATACTATAAGCGTAATAAGTAAGGAAAAAACAAATGGACTAAAAAGTATAGTTACTATAATGAAGGCAAATGCTAATAAAATCGCAGTGATTATCCGTTGTTTAAGCACTTTAAGAAACCATTCCCTGACGGTTTTTCCTATCCGCTACTTTGGCACCCTCCTCACCTTCGTGACCACCATAGCGACGTTGTCGCGATGCATAATCATCCAAAGCGATTTGTAACTGAGCATCATCAAAGTCAGGCCAATAGCAATCAGTAAAATACAATTCTGTGTAGGCGAACTGCCATAATAGAAAGTTACTAATGCGATGCTCCCCTCCAGTTCTTAAACAAAAATCAGGGTCTGGATAGTTACCTAAACTAGTGAAGCTATGAACTAAATTGATATCAATTTCACCGAGTTCTAGATTTCCATTTTGCACTTTTTTAGCGATTAATCTGCTAGCGTTACTGAGATCCCACCTACCCCCATAATCAGCAGCTACAATTACAGTGGTTCCAGTATTTTTCCTAGTAAGTTCTTCGACTTCAGCCATCATTGCTAATAGCTTTATGGGAAATTCCGATCGATTTCCAATGAATCTCAAGCGTACATTATTCTTATTTAACTGAGCAATCTCTATGCGCTTTAAAACTGTCAAGAACAATGCCATGAGGCTTTGTACTTCTTTAGCGGGACGCATCCAATTTTCAGAACTAAAAGCGAACAGGGTAAGATAGTTGATGCCACGCCGAACGCAGGAATTAACAATTTCTCGTGCAGCTTCTGCACCCTGACGGTAACCTGATTTAGACTCTAACCCATTAAGTTTAGCCCAACGTTTATTGCCGTCCATAATTATTGCAATATGTGTAGGTAATTTATTTTTAGTGTCAGGTGTCATTTTTGAATAAAGTTTAATTGAGCACCTATAATTAGCCCGAAAAAACTACAAAGAGCTTTAATTACAATCAAAATGATAATAGATCCGCTTCTTTGACCTGATATGTAGACTCAATAGCAGCGATATACTTATCAGTCAATTTTTGTACTTGATCTTCTGATCTACGCTGATCATCTTCACTAATCTCTTTCTCCTTTTCCAAGTCTTTGAAGTCAGTATTTGCATCCCTGCGTATATTACGAATAGCAACTCTAGCATTTTCGACTTCATTCTTTGCTTGTTTTGTATATTGGCGTCTAGTTTCTTCTGTTAACGGGGGCATAGGAACACGAATTGTATCGCCATTATTAGATGGATTAAGCCCAAGGTCAGATTTTAAAATTGCTTTTTCGATGTCTCCAATCTGATTTTTCTCCCAAGGAGAAATAATCAAAGAGCGGCCCTCTTCTACATTTACATTCGCTAATTGGTTCAAAGGTGTTTCAGAGCCATAATAAGAAACCATGACGCTGTCTAATATACTCGGGTGCGCACGGCCTGTGCGAATTTTCTTAAAGGCATCTTCCAATGAAGCGACACTTTTTTGCATTCTTTCTTCTGTGTCCGCGATTATTTCATCGATCATGGTCGTTTCCTTTTGCTATTTACTAACACTGGTGTCAATCAATACCCAGTTTTTACTCTATTAATGTGCCGTCTAGCTTCCCCATAACATTGTCTAGCAATGCGCCTGAACGATGCATATTGAATACTTTAATCGGAATCTGATGATCGCGACTCAAGCAGATAGCAGTCAGATCCATTACTCCTAATTTCTTCTCTAGCACTTCATCATAGGTTAGCTTGTCAAATTTTACTGCTTCGGAATTAGTTTCTGGATCAGCGGAATAAACACCATCGACTTTTGTTGCCTTAAGAATTAAATCTGCATCAATCTCAATACCTCTCAGGCAAGCCGCAGAATCGGTAGTAAAGAATGGGTTTCCAGTGCCAGCTGAAAATATAACAACATCTCCGGAATTAAGGTGGCGGATCGCCGTCCTTCGGTCATAGTGCTCAACCACACCACTCATTTGAATCGCAGACATAACACGTGTAGGAATATTAGCTCGCTCCAAGGCATCTCGCATTGCCAGGGCGTTCATAACCGTTGCAAGCATGCCCATGTGATCTCCGGTAACTCGCTCCATGCCTGCTGCATTCAATTCAGCGCCACGAAAAAGATTCCCGCCACCAATGACCATACCCACCTGCACACCCAAGCCGACCAATTGACCAACTTCCACAGCCATGCGATCAAGCACTTTCGGATCGATCCCAAAGTCTACATCTCCGGTTAGGGCTTCGCCACTCAGCTTAAGCAGGATGCGATTATATTTTCGCTCTCTTTTTGGCATCAGTTCATTATTTATCTGTTGAATAAAAAATTTATCATCCGTTTAGTTGAGCAGCGACTTCAGCAGCGAAATCTTCTTCTTCCTTCTCGATCCCTTCGCCAACCTCATAACGTACAAATTGCACAATATCAGCACCTGCCTCTTTCAGAAGCGCTCCTACTTTAGTATCTGGGTCCTTAACGAAGCCTTGCTCCAGCAAACTGACTTCAGCAACAAATTTTCGCAAGCGCCCACTAATCATTTTTTCGACAATTTCCTCTGGCTTACCACTTTCCCGTGCCTGAGAAGAATAAATCTCAGATTCTTTTGCCAGGACGTCTTCGGGTACATCTTCGGCTCTAACTACCATTGGGTTTATAGCTGCAACGTGCATTGAAATATCCCTCGCAAGAGCTTCATCTCCACCTTTCAAGGAAATTAATACAGCAATTCTATTATTACTATGCACATAACTCTCTACGATGCCTTGGTTTGCATCGTCAAAACGCAATCTTTCTACGCGGCGGAGATTTATATTTTCGCCAATTTTTTGTACCAATGCCTGGCGTGTATTTTCAATACCAGCTTCTAACAATGCATTAACATCCGCTTCACTATTGGAATACGCCATTTCTAAACATTGCTTAGCGAAGGAAAGAAAATTCTCGTCTCGTGCTACAAAATCAGTCTCGCTATTGATTTCAACAACTACACCATAATTGCCATCTTCAGCGACCTTCGTCATCACAACACCCTCTGCCGCGACTCGACTCGCTTTCTTTGCTGCTTTTAAGCCACTCGCTTTGCGCAAATCTTCGATGGCTTTCTCCATGTCACCATCCGCTTTAGTTAGCGCCTTCTTACAATCCATCATACCCAAGCCAGTACGCTCACGTAATTCTTTTACCATACTCGCAGTAATTGTTGCCATTATTTCACCTCGTTCCATATCTAACGAAGCGCCTGAGACTTCGTAAAAAAAATCATTTGCAAAAAAGGGGGCTAACGCCCCCTTACTTTTCAGTTTGTCTAATCTACAAACTACTGCTTAACCTGCTATCGAGAGGAGTTACTACCAGATTTTTAGTCTTTTTTAGCAGCGGCCTTTTTCTTAACCGGCACTTTCTTCTTTGCTACCACCTTTTTCTTAGCCGGCGCCTTTTTCTTGGTAAGCGCTTTCTTTTTAGCAGGCGCCTTTTTCTTGGCTGGTGCTTTAACTGCCTTAGTAGGCTCTTCGACGACTTCTGCTTCAACGGCAGCGGGCTCTTCGACGACTTCTGCTTCAACGGCAGCGGGCTCTTCGACGACTTCTGCTTCAACCGCAGCGGGCTCTTCGACGACTTCTGCTTCAACGGCAGATTCTTCAACTCCCTTATCTGTAACTTCTTCTACTGGCGCTTCTCCTTCCACTTCTTCTTCGGAATCAGATGCCTCTGCAGAATCTTCCACTTTTTCACCAGCAGGAACACTCTCTTCAATTTCTATGAATTCACTCTCAATTGGCCCATTGCGTGCACGCCCTTCGAGACAGGCGTCTGCCACTGACGTTGCGTAGAGCTGAATCGCGCGAATTGCATCGTCATTCCCAGGAATAACATAATTAACCCCTTCTGGGTTGCTATTAGTATCTACGACTCCAATTACCGGGATTTTCAAGTTATTAGCTTCGGTGACAGCAATACGCTCATGGTCAACATCAATTACAAATAAGGCGTCAGGCAACCCACCCATATCCTTAATGCCACCAATACTGCGCTCCAATTTTTCCTTCGCCCGCTTCAGCATTAAAGCTTCTTTCTTTGTTAAGCGATTGAACGTACCGTCTTTTTCCTGAGTTTCGAGCTCTTTTAACCGTTTTATTGATCCACGAATAGTTTTGTAATTCGTTAGCATGCCACCTAACCAACGATGATTAACATAAGGCATACCGGCACGTTCAGCTTGTTCTCTTACGATTTTCGCAGCTGCTCTTTTAGTCCCAACAAAGAGAATTTTCCTCTTTTTTTCAGCCAGATCAGCGACCTGATCTAAGGCTGAATTCAGCGCTGGAACAGTGTGCTCAAGGTTAATTATATGGATTTTATTACGAGCGCCAAAGATGTATGGCTCCATTTTTGGGTTCCAGTAACGACACTGATGCCCAAAATGTACTCCTGCACGGAGCATTTCTTTCATGCTTACAGTCATGTTATATCCTTCGGTTTGGGTTAGGCCTCCATACACCCCATGGATCAACTCACGCTGCCGGCTAGGCTTTTAGCGAAAGCACCCAGAACACATGTGACGGTGTATGTGCGACGTTAATAGTTAAAAATAAGCTCTTTTAGGATTAACATACAGCCATCCCTCAGAGAGCGCCGCTTTATACCATAATCCACCCTAATCTTAAAGCTCTCTTAGACGAAGAAAAATCGCTTTCCAAGCGCAGAATTATTGACATACAGCCTGATTATGGAGGGTTTATCGCACTGTATTCTCGCGCACTACTGATTTAAAATAGGTAGCTTATACAAAGATCACAATTAATTTCAGCAAATAGAAGAATGACCATTCATATTAAGAACCCTGACGACCTCTCTAAAATGCGGATTGCCGGCCAACTGGCCGCCGAGGTACTGGAAATGATAGGCCCCCATGTCCAACCAGGGGTAAGTACAGGGAAATTGGACCAAATCTGTCACAGCTATATAGTTGAAGAGCAAAAGGCAGTTCCTGCTCCACTTAACTATAATGGATTTCCCAAGTCTATTTGCACTTCGGTAAATCATGTTATTTGTCATGGAATTCCCAGTGACGACAAAATTTTAAAAAGTGGGGACATATTAAATATAGACATTACAGTCATAAAAGATGGCTTTCACGGAGACACAAGTAAGATGTTTTGTGTTGGAGAAGTTCCAGATCATGCCCGTCGGCTAATTCGAGTTACACAGGAATGCCTCTACAAGGCCATCGGTATTGTTCGACCCGGCGCAACATTAGGCGACATTGGAAATATAATCCAAGGACATGGCGAAGCGCACAATTATTCAATTGTTCGCGAATATTGCGGTCATGGAATCGGTAGAATTTTTCACGAAGAGCCTCAAGTACTCCATTATGGGAAGCCTAACACCGGCACTAAAATCATCGAAGGCATGACATTTACCATAGAACCTATGTTGAATGCAGGTACTCGCTATACTAAACTTTCTCGCAAAGATGGTTGGACCGTTACCACAAAAGATCGGCGTCTCTCGGCTCAATGGGAACATACCCTAGCTGTAACGAGTGACGGGTGCGAAGTGCTAACTCGTCGCCCAGATGAAGAATTGTGAGTGAATTAAAATTCGAGGAAAACGATGCTGACATAGCAACGGATTTTAGTTTAGACACAGAATTACTTGATATAAATCACTTGCGAACTGCAGTCGCCAATGCCGGCAGCCCTACCCCCTTGCTAAGCAAGGCATTAAGGCAAGCTAGCGAAGTCCTTCACTCCCGCTACAAAAAAAACCTCAACATTACCAGAATCGTTTTCGGGCGTGCTTGGGCGGTAGACGAATTGTTGCGCCTTGCCTGGAATGCTCAGAACTGGCCAGATCCAAATGATATTAGCCTGGTGGCTGTTGGAGGATATGGACGTAGCGAACTATTACCTCACTCGGACATTGACTTACTGCTACTTACTCGAAAAAGCCGTTTCAACAAAAAGTACAAAGACTATATCAGTGCATTTCTCACCATGCTTTGGGACATAGGACTAGAACCTGGTCATAGTGTTAGGTCTGTACGCCAATGCAAGCAGGAAGCTATTAAAGATATCACCGTAGCTACCGCCCTGATGGAATCTCGGCTATTACAGGGCCCTGAGGATTTACACACACTTATGACGGTAGCGACGAACGAAAAAAGAATCTGGCCAATAAAGAATTTTTTCAAAGCAAAAGTCGATGAACAAATTGCTCGACATGAAAAATACCATGATGTCGATTATGCCCTTGAACCCAATATTAAAACCTCGCCAGGAGGCCTCCGGGACATCCAGACAATTGCCTGGGTAAGCAAAAGGCATTTTGGTGCCAGTTCTTTTAAGGATTTAGTCAGACTTGGCTTTCTTAAAGAATCCGAAGAGGCTCTTATTAGTACGGGTCAAAAGTTTCTTTGGAAATTACGCTGCGGTTTGCATTTTCTTGAGGGTCGCAGTGAGGACCGTCTCCTATTCGACAAACAAAGAGAACTGGCACAGCTATTTGATTACCACGACGATGAAAAGAGTCTTGGGGTCGAAAAATTAATGAAACAGTACTATCGTGCGGTTGCCAATCTCAGAGAATTAAACGACTTACTGTTGCAACATTTTGATGAAGTGATACTACGTGCTGGAAAACGGGCAAAAATAAGGCCTTTAAATAATCGTTTTCAGGTCCGAGATGACTATATTGAAGTTATTCACCCCAATGTATTTGAATGTAACCCATATGCGCTTATCGAAATTTTTGTATTGATAGGAGATAGCCCAAAAATAAAGGGCATTCGAGCATCCACTATTGGACTTCTCAGAGAAAGTCGTCACCTTATAAACGACGAATTTCGTAATGACGCGCGCAACAGTAGCTTGTTCATCGAATTATTACGAACACAAAACCATATGACACTGCAGCTACGTCGCATGGCGCGTTATGACATTCTTGGTCGCTACTTACCTGAATTCGGTCAAATTAGCGGGCAAATGCAACATGACCTGTTCCATATTTATACTGTCGATGCACACACGCTGCAAGTTGTAGAAAATATGCGAAAATTCCGTTTACCTCAAGCAGCAGAAAAATTCCCTGTTGCCGCACACATTTTTAATAACCTGCCTAAAGTAGAATTGCTATATATCGCAGGCCTTTATCATGACATAGCCAAGGGTCGCGGTGGCAATCACTCAGAGCTTGGCAAGATAGACGCAGTAAATTTCTGTGAACGGCACCAACTAAGCAAATGGGATACCGATCTAGTCTCCTGGCTGGTCGACAAACATCTATTAATGTCAATGACAGCGCAGCGGAAAGACACAAACGACCCAGAAATCATAAAAGAGTTCGCAGAGCAAATGGGGGATAAATTGCACTTAGATTATCTTTATGCGATGACTGTGGCTGATATTTGCGCCACCAATCCAGAACTATGGAATAGCTGGCGAGCCACATTGTTGCGACAACTCTATACAAATACCAAAAGAGCATTTCAGCTCGGACTAGAAAAACCAATCAATCGACAAGAGCGAATCGCTGATAAGCAACAATCCGCCCGCGCAAAGTTACTAGAGAGAGGCCTCAATGCTACCCAAATAGAAATTGTATGGACCAAGGCCGATGACGAGTATTTCGTGCGCGAATCCATCGCCAATATTATTTGGCATACCGAAGGCATTGCTAATTTCGAGAATGAAGATAAATCAGAAGAAAGGCCATTGGTCCTAGTACAAGATATGGAAGAGAATACTAAAGGAGAAGGCGCAACTCAGGTCTTTATTTATGCTAATAATGCTGACTTCTTGTTTGCCAACAGCACTGCTGCATTTGAAAAACTAAACCTAAATATTTATGGCGCCAGAGTTTTTACTTCTGCAAATGATCACTGCATGGATACTTTTACGGTGTTAGAAAACACCGGACTTCCCGTAGGCAAGAATCCAAAAAGACAGGATGAAATTAGAAAGGTGTTAACGAAGCATTTGACCTCAGGCAATAAGGCGATAAAACCAATAAGCTTTCGTCGAACACGCAAAGAAAAATATTTTGCGAAGTCTATAGAAGTTACTTTTGTAAATACATCAGAGAAAAAATACTCAACTCTCGAAGTTAACTGTCCGGACCAGCCTGGCATACTCGCTTCTGTTGGCAAAATCCTCGCTGACAATGGAATTAATCTTAAAGATGCTCGTATAACGACATTAGGAGAGCGAGTAGAAGATTTGTTTTTCATTACAGATAAAACCGGTAATTCCATTGAAGAAAAGTCTTTATTAGAAAAACTTCAATCTGAAATTAAAACTGAATTGAAAAATCGCTTAGCTGCGTAAGGGCCAATTGAACTGATGATAAAGCTGTACGGCATTAATAATTGTGACACTATTAAGAAAACCAAAAGATGGCTGGATACACAAAACTGCGAGTACGAATTTCATGATTATAAAAAACAGGGCTGCACTGAACAGTTAGCTAAACAATTGTTAGATCAATTACCTTTGAATGAAGTAATCAATAATCGAGGAACTACTTGGCGCAAGCTCTCTGACAAAATAAAGAATGGCTTCAATAGAGGCGTTGCTATAAATCTTATGATTGAGCAGCCATCAGTCATAAAACGCCCCATATTCGATATACATGGGAAGTGGGTGATAGGGTTCAATCCTGAAAAGCTCACTTCTTTAATCAATTAAACATTAAATAACGAATTTTAGCTGGGAATCACTAGTATGAGCGGCAATAAAATCCACAGTTATGCCCTAGGTATAGCAACCCAAAACTCCAATAATGAAATTATTGAGGTTTTTTATCCTCAACCTTTACTTAGTCCTTCTTCAGAACTTACTAGCGTAATTCTTGATCTGTTTGCTGAAGTTTCTGGCAATGGTTATGTTGATTGTTCAGCTGACACAGCGAAATACCTAAGTGATAGCTTTATGAAAATTGGCGATATGGCGCAGTCAGAAATTTCTGCAAGCCTAGCAACATCCAAAAAAGCCTTGATTTGTACACTCCTCAGAGATGACACTGCTCCGAGCTCTATTCCCGAAGCATTCCTCAAATTGCATTTGCTTTCTCATAGATTGGCCGTGCCACATCAACTTAACTTAGATGGTTTATTTGGTGTGTTAAAGAATTTAGCGTGGACAAATCACGGCGCTGTAGATCTCGACGATCTGCCAAAACGGCAATTAGAAGCTCGAATTAATGGTGAATTTTTTGATGTTTATTCAGTCGACAAATTTCCGAAAATGACCAGCTATGTAGTACCCGCTGGTGTCCGCATTGCTAACACAGCTCGCATTCGCCTTGGAGCTTATATAGGCGAAGGTACAACTGTCATGCATGAAGGCTTCGTAAATTTTAATGCAGGAACTAAGGGTGCTGCGATGATAGAAGGGCGCATCTCTGCAGGTGTTGTCGTTGGGGAAAATAGCGACCTGGGTGGCAGCTGCAGCACTATGGGTACATTATCCGGAGGTGGGACTGAAATCATTTCCGTGGGCGAAAATTGTTTGATCGGTGCTAATGCCGGCATCGGCTTTCCATTAGCGGATGGCTGCATTGTAGAAGCAGGACTTTATGTAACCGCTGGAACCAAGGTTAATTTGTTAGACCAAAATGGCGCACTTATGAAGACTGCCAAAGCCCGGGAGATCAGCGATATCAAAAATTTACTATTCAGACGAAATTCTCTGAGTGGAATCGTTGAATGTGTTCCCACTAAGAGTTCCATAAGCTTGAATGAAGAGCTTCACGCTCACAATTAAGGATTACTATGTCTGCCACATTGGATTTGGCTAAACAATTAATTCAACGAGCTTCAATTAGCCCCGAAGATATAGATTGCCAGCAGATACTTGCGCAGCGGCTAATTAAATTGGGTTTTAAAATTGAATCTCTTCCTTTTGATAAAGTCTCAAATTTATGGGCTGAGCTAGGCGAAGAAGGTCCCCTCTTTGTTTTTGCTGGCCATACCGATGTTGTCCCAGCAGGGCCTATAGAAGAATGGTCTTTCGACCCGTTTACCCCAACTGAACACGAAGACTTTCTTTATGGCCGCGGTTCGGCGGACATGAAATCGTCCCTCGCAGCGATGATCATCGCAACTGAGAACTATTTAACTACAAATAAGCCTAATTTTCGTATCGGTTTTCTGATTACGAGCGATGAAGAAGGCCATGCAATTAATGGGACTCGCAAAGTTATGGAGACTTTTAATTCTCAAAATCGCAACATCGACTACTGCTTAGTTGGGGAACCAAGCAGCTCCAAAAGACTAGGTGATACGATAAAAATTGGCAGACGCGGCTCACTAAGCTGCAAACTCAAGGTTCAAGGTATTAAAGGCCATGTTGCCTATCCTGAATTGGCCTCAAACCCAATACATAGCGCTTTGCCTGCTTTGGCAAAACTTGCCGCTACTGCTTGGGATGCAGGTAATGACAACTTCCCTCCGACAAGTTTCCAAATCTCAAATATTCATGCTGGAGTAGGCGCAAACAACGTAATCCCTGATTCGATGGAAATTGATTTCAATCTCCGTTATTCAACTGAACTGGATGCAGAAACAATCAAGCAACGAGTGGAAATGATTCTTGCTAAAGATGATTTTGACTACAAAACTCAATGGCATCTTTCAGGAGAACCCTTTCTTACTAGGGAATCTCAGTTAATCGATGCGGTAACAAGAAGTGTCGAGGAGGTGATAGGAATAAAACCGGCATTATCTACTGCCGGCGGCACCTCCGATGGCCGATTTATTTCACCTACAGGCGCCCAAGTGGTGGAGTTAGGGCCATGTAATGCGACCATCCACAAAATCGATGAGCGCATCAGAATAAGTGATATCGAGCTGTTAGCTAAGACTTATGCAAAAGTTCTGGTTAATTTAGAGCGATTATCTGCTTCTAACTAAGGTTTACCTAACTAACAATTAATTGAGTAGGTAGACATCATATCTACTGCTACTGCCTTTAAAACTAATACTTGGCTCTTTGGCACTTATGAAAGGTGAGTTCTTCGCCCGTTTTACAACAATTCTTTCTGTTGCCACCGTGTAAGCCGCTTCCAATAATACTTTATCGTTAATCGATGAACCTATCAGCTCCTGCAAGTAATACATCCCTTTCTTAGCCTTAGCTATTTTATTTTTTGTTGGAAACATCGGGTCAAGATAGACAACTTGCGTACTCTCCAGAGTTTCTGCCACTTCAAGGAAATTTGCCTGGCATAGCTCAATTCTCCCAATGATTTCAGCCTCTAATGCACCCAGCTGCAAAAACCTATTGGCGCCATCCTCGAGTAAGGCAAACACAATTGGATTTCTCTCAATAGCCAACACATGACAGCCAATAGCAGCAAATAGAAAGCTATCAGCTCCCAAGCCTGCTGTAGCATCAACAATGCCTGGGCGTTTCCCCCTGCGCGCACCGATCGCTTTAACCAGGTTTTGTTGTAAAACGGAATCACCAACTCGTTTAGTCAGTCTTTTGAAGTCCACATACAGGGATCCAGGTGCTTTCTTAGTGGTTGATTGAAGCGCAAGACCATATTCATCAAAGCGAAGGTAAAAGTTGGCAGCTTTGTCTTCTATTTCTGAAATGGGTAAGAGCGGGAGATTCAAACGAATTTGTAATGCTAATTCCAAAGGGCTTGGAATTCGGTTTGACTGCGCGATAACGAGCTGTTGATGCGTCATGCCATAAACGTGGTAGCAAATAAAACGACAGCCAGACCTATACGATAGATTACAAATGGTAGAAAGCCGATGCGCTCTATTAGTTGCATAAAATAATGAATACATGCAAACGCGACTAGGCCCGACACAAAAACCCCATAGGCTAAAGGTAGGAGATATTCCCCAAGTGCGCCCGCATTTACTAATTCTGTCCCACGAAGAGTAAAACTGCCGAATATAATTGGTATTGCCAAGAAAAAAGATAACTTTGCAGCGGCTTGACGCGTCAGGCCACAAAAAAGTGCAGCCGTCATTGTAATGCCTGATCTAGACGTCCCTGGAATTAAAGCCAGGGCCTGTGCAAAACCAACGAAAAGCGCTTGTCTCCAAGTAAGTTCAGATATAGATCGACTGGGGCCGACCCATTTGTCTGCGTACCAGAGTAGCAACGCAAATAACATAGAAGTTGAACCGATTACGTAACCAGATCTCGCATAATTTTCCACTAAGTCATTCGCAAACAAACCTGCAAGCGCACCCGGCACTGTAGCAATGATGATTAGCCAAGCTAAACGACTGTCTGCAGATGTTTGCCGTTGAACAAGGTGTCTTAACCAGGCTACCAGTAACTGCAGAATGTCATGGCGGAAGTACACAAGAACGGCGAATAACGATCCAAGATGAACAGCTACGTCAAACGTTAAACCCTGGTCAGGCCAATCCAGTAACAGCGAGGGTAAAATAAGATGGGCGGATGAGGACACCGGCAAAAATTCTGTCATTCCTTGAATCAGAGCCAACAGTGTTGCTTGGAAAAAACTTAAGTCCATATCATTCCTGATAACTAGCCATAATCCAAATGCTCTTTAACGTAATTAGGCAGTAATTGTTCACTCAAAAGTGTCTCCCCCCGACACAATTTATCTAGCCCAATAACGCACAAATCGTTCATAGAGGTTTTTGCCGTTATATTTATATTGGAGACACTAACACCAAATAGTTCTTCTAATTGGTTTTGGTTTTTCCATGCCTCTCCTAGTCCTATCCATTTTCTCTCCGGCAGGGAAAGTTGCGGAGACCCAGCCTTGAGCTCAACGACTCTTTCCCTATCAAGCAGCACGAGAACAGAGCCATCATATTTATAAGCACCTAAGTACACTTCATCGTCTCGCGCGGGGATGCACACAAGAAAATCTGCGCTTTCAGTTGGTGTTATTCCTGTCTGAGCCAGAAGTGCTAGGCTTGAAACTCCTATCAAGGAGGTGGCATTGGCTACACTAATGCCCTGAGCCGCCCCAATACCAATGCGCAGCCCTGTAAAAGAGCCTGGCCCTGTGACTACGACAACCCCATCGAGGTCTATAGCACCAATACTCGCTTCAGAAAAGGCAGCCTGGATAAGAGGAAGTAATCGCTGTGCCGCCTGACGTGGTTCATCAGTCCCGTATTCCTTTATTTCGCCCTCTAGGCATAAAGCTATCCGTGTAATGGAAGAGGACGTGTCAATTGCTAGGAGTTTTGGCATGAAATAACTAATTTTGTTACTTAGTGGATAAGAGTCAGATAAGAAAAATCCCCCTTGAATTAATCAAGGGGGATTTTTAGGGGTCACGAGCTCTCATCTACCGCCTGGGTTTTCACAGAACTCCAGCAGATACTATGGCTAACACTCGTTCCAGCTAAGGTTTAACGCTTCCTACTTGGAGCCTTTTTCCTAGCTGGTGCTTTCTTT
>Ga0315331_10000438_pt1 | contig 28633 bp, 35 predicted proteins | sample M160m34915metaG_FD_203456 | JGI IMG/M metagenome (GOLD analysis project Ga0315331, IMG submission 203456) | Ammonia-oxidizing marine archaeal communities from Monterey Bay, California, United States - M1 60m 34915 | ecosystem: Environmental > Aquatic > Marine > Intertidal zone | place: USA...
TGGCGTTCTTTAAAGCTCCGGATTCTATTCCGACAGTAGTTGCCTGATTTTCAATTGCAGCCTGTAGTATTTTAGAAGCAGTTTCTTTAATATTCCAACGACCGTGTAGTATATCTTTAACCCACCACTTATCACCGTGGATTTTAACGATTGATATAGCTGTTTCATCTAACTTACTCCCTTTGAGACCACGCTCTTTCTCCACCGACTCAAAGCCCGCAGGGTCAACCGCAATAACAAAATTGCCTTCCTCCGGTTCATTCTCATCGTACTTAATCCATTCATTTTTAAATATACCGCCAGTAAAACTTACAAAGGATGCTTCAAATTCTTGTCTGAACGCTTGCGTCGACATTGTTCTTCTAGCAACTTCTACTTCTTTTGGGTCTATTAAAGGGTTATCTATAGATGTAAACTGAAATGCTTCCCAGTCCTCGTCTTTTTCTGCCTCTAAATACAAATCATAAAAATGATTCTTCCCGGCGGGCGTCCCAATAAAGAGTGCACCACCTTTTACATCTGAAAGTGTCGGTCTTATAATTTGTTCCCAGACCTCTACCTTCATACTTGCGTACTCATCGAGTACAACATAAGCAAGTCCTACGCCCCTTAGAGTATCTGGTCTGTCACTCCCCTTTAAGCTAATTCTTCTACCATTAACTAACTTCATAGTAGCTGTATTCTCGTGGGTAGACTCTATAAGGTCTGTATCGTGCAACAGTTCCTTAAGCATATTCCACATAATATCTTTAGCTTGTTGGAATGTAGGACCTATATAAAAGACATCCTTACTTTCCGACTGTAGAGCCTTGATGATTAGTATCCACGCTGCTAGTCTGGACTTTCCAAATCGCCTACCCGCACTTACTACTTTAAATCGGGCAGTGCTATTGAAGATTTCTAGCTGTGCAGGATGTAGTTGTACATCTAACTCTTTAGCCATTACCGATACTCACAATTGTTTTGTCAATATCAGCTTCTTCTATTATTACACCGTCTTCATATGTTAGTTCTTTCTGGTCTTTTTCTTCTATCTCTACTTTCTTAGCCTCAAGACCACCAACATTAATAATTACGTTACCTTTATCTTCTCCGGACCTAAACTCTACTGATTTAGTTGTAGGTATAATTCGGTCCATACACATCTTAAGACAGGTTCTATCACCTTCGAGTGCTAAGTCTATGACCTTTTGTACAATCTCTGGTCCTCTATTAGACATCAACTCTCTACTTAGGGCTGTATACTTGTTGACACTGCCCTTAGGTCTCCCGTTAGGGTTTAAACTCTTCATACCCTTGTATAAGTTGGGCGAACCTTTATTTTTTTTAGACATCCTAACTCCTTAGTGTACTACAGTTTCAACTAAAATGGTAAATTAGAATGATAATAAAAGGTTGTTTCTAAGAGAAGCCTTTTTAGGTGAATCTTTTTTTTAATCTATAGTAATAGTATAGCATACTTTTCAATGGAAGTCAAGGTTCTATAGTAAATAAAGTCACTTAAGTCCCTCCCCGCACAAGTCATTTGTAGAAATTCTCTAGTAAACAACAGATTTTACTCAAATCCTCTCCAATCTGCGAGTGAGCCTATATATAATACACGCACGGTCCTATTGGGTCCCCGGGGTGTCACTTGAGAGCACGTGCGGAGCTGTCCGATTGTGCACAAATGAGAGAAAAAGAGTACGTGAGTTTGAATCTTTAGAGCTCCAGTGTTTGTCACCGGTGACAGAGTCTATAAATTATTTTTGTACGATTCTGTTTACAAGCTGTGCACTTATGTATAATAGACTCATCTTAAGCGGGATTGCTTGAGAGCCTAGAAACCATAAAATATCTAGGAATTACAATAACTTATAGGAAATATTATGAAAAATAAAATGACAGACCAACAACACATTGAGAGCTTTATTGATACTTTAGGTAACATTCGCAAGGCAGAAGGACAGGTCACTGAGACCCTAAAGTCTGTGGCTACGAATACTAAGTTTAAGAATGTGTTTCTTAAGGAGATGAATAAGCAACTCACTACACTAGAGAACGAAGCTCTAAAGGACTTCAAAGGGCGTGTACATAAAATGCAGAAGCTTATAGCTAAGAAAAAGACACAGGAAGCTATATTGACCGCTAGAGATAACGCGGAGCCTGATACTCATCACTACACTATACGCCTAGTTAATGACAAGGATATCACTGAGAGAGGTACTCACAAGGAAGCTGATAGGGGTAAATTGAGAGAATTCTGCTTAGTCAAGCCGGAGCCTGAATCTAAGAGAGAAAAGACAATTAGTGAGATTGTAGGAGACTGGCAAGAAAAGGTATTGGGTGAGAATTCCGATATGTCAACAGAGGAATATGAGAGACAAATGCTAGACTTGAAAGCACAGATACTCATTGAGACTGTGAATATGAAGCCTAAGAAAAAAGATAAAGCCGCTTAATATCTTAGCAACCTAAAGAGCCCGGGTTAATCCCGGGTTTTTTTTGGTCCAAAGTTTGTCACCAGTGACAGATTATTGACAAGCTATTGACAATACCAAAGCAATGAATTATTATTGGCACAAATCAACAACAGACCCGGAGGTCATATGAAAAAAGTAAGAATAGGAGAGAAGGAATATTCTAGGACAGTGATAAAGAATAATATTCTTAAGGTGTACAAAGTATCTGCAGATTATGAGAGGAACGACTGGTACAGAGAAGCCCATAATTTTGGCGTTGAGGTATCAACCTTCCTAAAGGCATTCCGAAACTATAATATCACCGTCAATCAAGTTCTAGGGATTGTGAGTGCACTGTCTCCGCTTAAAGAGTGGGAGAAAAATAAAGAGATTGCAGTTGACTTTATCTTGACTGGTGATTGCGGACATATGGGAGCTAACAAGCGTAAAGCTAGACAGATTTTAGACTTAAAATATACTGGCAATGGACACCCAATGGACCCGCAACGTGATGCGGTCTTTAAGGAGAGTAATGTTTATTATGATGATGAGATACTCAGAATTCTAAGCGGTCCCAAAACATCACGCTTTTATATGAATATGATGTACCCGGACGGAACCGGAGTGACAGTGGATAGACACGCTATCGCTATAGCTATCGGACGGACCGCAACAGATAAAGAGCAGTCTTTAACACCAAAGGCATATCAATTCATAGAGAAGTGTTATATAATGACTGCTGAAACATTAGGACTGGACCCGTTACACCTCCAGTCTATAACGTGGCAGACTTGGAAGCGTATAAAATAGTTTGTCACCGGTGACATAATTTTAATCAAAAGACTAGGAGGTCTTATGCAAGTATGGCATTTAGGGTATGACATTACCAAAAACCATTGGGATTATGTGGACGCTGAAACAGAAGCGGAAGCAATCGAAATTTTAAAGCGTAGAGTATCTGACGAGGAGCATATTCCAGAGAGTCAGATTGAGGTTCACGCTATTTATAGAGGAGAAGATTAAATGAGTAAAACAGTATCAGTAGAAAAGTCTTGGGGTGACGGTGAAGTCGATGTCACCCTCGAGGAATTTCAGAAGAAATTTCAGGACCATCACCAACTTTATCTATTAGTTGACTATGAAGAACTAGATTCTATGACAAAATATCTTGACAGAATCAAGAAAATGATAGATAATTTAGCTACTCGGAAGTTTGATATACTTTACGAGCGACAAAATAAACCAAAAGACTAGGAGGTCTTATGACACAGGAAGAATTAACTGTAAAACGCGAGGATTTGTATAAATCCTGGGGATATGACATAGATAAGCTACCATTCGGAGCCCATATGTGGCTCGAACCGGAGAAAGGAACCAGACAGAACCCATATTCTGGGGTTATTGTCGAACTAGACCCGGTAGAGATGGCTATTTATGACCATACTATGATGTCTTATCACGACCATATCGAATTAGGTACGGGTGGTGATTATGCAGAAGCTAGAAAACTATACAAAGACTTCAACAAAGGCAAGAATTGGTTCATTGAGAACAATATTGAAGCCTATATGGACTTAATTGATTAGGAGATATTATGGAAATAAGCGTATATTCAAGCGACGTTAGGGACTTTGACGAGCAAGTAGAGTCATTTTTTGACATCAGACACCAGTTTAGTGCCAATATTTTTGATGATAGAGGTAAAGTTAGTTTAGAAAATTATGAGTATAGCATTGAACCTGAGACATATATGGCTGTACTGATAGACCAACAACAACAAATTGATGAACTCAGGCAGATTGTTGAGCAACTCAAGAAAAAGTCTGGTTGGGTCTCTGGCTATGATGACCACGGATGGGATGTTCCAGACAGGGGGCTAAATTGATGAGTAATCCCAACAACAATATGAATGCTTACAAACAGGCGTTACAAATTAACAGAGACCTCAAGCGTGAGAATGACCGTCTTGAGGAGAAAATTAAAGAACTTATGGAGATAATAGAGGAGTTAGTAAATGCACAAGAAACCACTGATGAGTAGACTGTCACAGGCATATGAAGACAGTAAACTTTTATACTTTGTGACTGATGGCGAAGGTAACTGTATGCTAGACAGAGTGACACAAGTAGACGCACAGATATATGCTATGAAGAATGGTTGGTCTATCGGTAGACACGATGTGTCACCGGTGACAAACTATCAGCCAAACGAGGACTTGCCTTTTTACAATGACGACGGCACTGCTATCACTTATGAGAACAAAGACATACTCAATGAGGAGGATTTACAATGAGATGTAAGTGTTGTGATGCCTTGCTCAATGAATGGGAGTCTAAGGCAAAGGACCCTGCAGATAGAACAAAATATTTAGACTTGTGCTCTGTCTGTAGATACCATTCCAATCCTTATTCTTTCTTAGATGATGACGAGGTGATAAAAAAAGAAGATATTAATGTTGACATCGGTTGACAAATAGATTAAAATATTACTATAGATTCAATTAAAGTGATAACCATAATAATTATTACTTTGGTTGAGTCTTAAGTAAGAGTGATTAGAGATACTGTAGCTCAGCTAGTGGGGAAGGAAGGGGGATACTCCTTGTGCAAACCGTCCTGTTACTAGATAAAGAGCGGTCATTAAGTCTGTTCTAGACTATGTCTTAATGGCGTCGTCCCGGGTTCAAGTCCCGGCAGTATCATCTAATCACTTTTATATGGCTGTTGTGATTTCGAGTCCGTCACAGCAGTCTTTTTTTTCAGGGCTCCGAGGAAACAAACTATGATAACTAAAGGTATAGCAAAGTATGTCTATCTAGACAGTACAGAAAAATTCAATGGTGAGGATACTGGTAAGTACACACTTACTGTCGCTGTTGATGACAAAGAAGCCAAAGCACTAGAGTCGGCAGGTGTTAAGGTTCGCACTATTCAGACAGAGGACGGAGGGTCTTACAAGGCACGTAAGTTCTCCACCAAGTATCCATTGTCTTTTGATATGGTGAAGATGGCTGAGGATGGTGAATCAATCGGACACGATTTTGGAGCTGAATCAGAAGTACAGGTACTTTGGAAAGCAGGAAACGAACACCCTCAACACGGGGTCGCAACCTACCTCACTGCAGTTAAAGTATTGAAGCGTACCGAAGGGTACAAATCACAGGATGCTGAGACTAGTGAGTTCTTCGCATAACTCCTCTACGTTTGTAGAACACAAGCCCTGCCCTGCCTGTAGAGATACAGGTGGGGACAGGTCAGGTGATAACTTGGCTATCTATTCTGATGGTCACGGTTATTGTAATGCCTGTGGTCACTATCAAAAAAGTGTCACCGGTGACAAACATTATGAGGAGGAAACATTTATGCAAACAATAACACCGAGAGGTGTGGCTAATGCGTCAATTAAGGACAGACGCATATCATCTAACATAACATCTAAGTTTGGTGTCACTGTTAGTTACGACAAGACCGGTAAGATAGAGAAACATTACTATCCATACTACGACTCTAACGAGAGCAATAGGCTCCTCGGATATAAAGAGAGAACTGTCGCAACTAAAGAGTTTCAGATTATTGGAACGAACAAAGGCTCAGGACTATTCGGACAGAATGCTAACCGCTCCGGTGGAAAGTATCTGACTATCTGTGAGGGAGAAATTGATGCCCTCTCGATTTCAGAAATGTTCGATGGGAAGTGGCAGGTGGTCTCCCTAAAGAATGGGGCGTCTTCTGCGTCACGAGATATCAAAGATAATCTAGAATACATAGAGTCTTTTGATAATGTAGTGCTTTGTTTCGACCAAGACCAAGCCGGGTTCGATGCGGTCAAAGCCTGTCAAGATATTATATCTGTCGGCAAGCTCAAGGTTTGTAAGTTACCTATGAAGGACGCTAGTGATATGCTAGTGAACGGAAAGGTCAAAGAGTTTACCAATGCTTGGTGGTCTGCTGAGTCTTATACTCCTGCAGGTATCATCAGAGGTAAGGACACTTGGGAACATCTACTTAAGGATGAGAACTTACTTACTGTTGACTATCCGTGGCAAGGTCTTAACACTTTGACTTATGGATTCAGAGCGAAAGAGCTAGTAACTATCACCAGTGGCTCAGGTATGGGCAAGACCAGTGTCGTTAAGGAACTAGAGTCTTACATACTCAACAACACTGAGGACAACCTAGCTATCATTCACTTGGAAGAATCTATCGAGCGTACTGTTAAGGGTCTGATGTCTATCGAAGCCAATGCTCCTATCCACATACCTCAGTACGAAAGAGAGCTGAGTGATACGGACAAGAAAGCACTGTGGCAGAAGTCAGTAGGTGACAAGAACGTATTCTTCTATGACCACTTCGGTAGTATGTCTGAGGACTCACTACTTAATGTGATTAGAACGTATGCTAAATCCTATGATTGTCAGTGGATTGTACTGGACCACTTGTCTATCGTAGTCAGTGACCAAGATGGTATACTTGACGAGCGTAAGGCAATTGATGCCATTATGACCAAGCTCCGCAAAATAGTACAGGAGACTGGCGTAGGCTTATTCCTTATATCTCATCTTAGGAGACCTCAAGGTAGGGCTCACGAAGAAGGTGGACAGGTGAGTCTCTCAGAGCTTAGAGGTTCCGCAGCAATTGCTCAGTTGTCTGACATTGTAATAGGCTTGGAGCGTAACCAACAGGACGATGACCCTATCATTCGTAACCAAACAACACTACGGGTTATAAAGAATAGGTTCTCAGGTCTGACTGGTCCCGCTTGTAAGCTACAGTATGACAGTGACACCGGAAGATTGACGGAGGTAGATGATGAACACAGCTTTTTTTGACATAGAAACTGATGGACTCAACGCTACCAAAGTACATTGCATTTGTGCGATGCTTGATAATGGTGAGTCTACTGTTTACAATTTTATAGGAGGAGAAGCCAATGGACTTTTTCGAAAATGGTTGGCATCAGAAGATGTCGACACTCTTGTGGGACACAACATTATTAACTTTGATGTTCCTGTTCTGCGTAGGATTACTGGGATGGATTGGTCTTTTAATTTACGGGACACTCTCGTACTTTCTAGACTACATAACCCTAGCCTTGATGGTGGGCACAGCCTGAGGTCTTGGGGTGAGAGGTTAGGTAACTACAAGGATGACTATCAAGGTGGTTGGGAAGATTATAACCACGAGATGTTACAGTATTGTCAGCAAGATGTACGAGTAACTAGAGCCTTGTATCACCATCTTGTCACCGGTGACAAAGATTCTCCCGCAGTAGAAATAGAACACAGAACTGCGGACATCATCAGAGAGCAGACCGACAACGGTATGATACTCAATGAGGAACGTGCTTATGAACTACTCGCTGAGATGAAGGAGAAGGTACTAGATATAGAGGACGAGGTACACGAGAGATTTAAACCTCTGCCTGTGTGGGTAGACTTACCACATCCCGGTTCCAAGAAACACAACAAGGATGGTAGTATATCTAAAAGGTATCAAGCTCAGCTAGACAAAGGTGCTCACTGGTTAGACGAGGGTGATGAGATAGTTGATATAGATAATGATTGGGGCTATAAGAAGTGGGGCTACTATGAGTATCCCGAGTTCAATCTTGGTTCTCGTCAGCAGATAGCTAAGTATCTACAACACTTCGGTTGGAAACCTAAATCATTTACTGAGAAGGGCAACCCTATCGTAGATGAGAAGGTACTTAAGACTGTCAAGATACCCGAAGCTCAGTTGATTGTAGATTATCTGACACTGACCAAGCGTATAGCTATGGTAAAGAGTTGGGTTGATGCCATCAATGATGAAACTGGTAGAGTACACGGTAGGGTAAACCCTTGCGGTGCAGTTACCGGCAGGATGACACACTCTAAACCTAATTGTGCTCAAGTCCCTGCGACTAAGCACGACAAAGATGGTAAAATACTTTGGGGTTTTGAGGGTGGCTATGGGGCTGACTGTCGTAACCTGTGGACCGTGCCTGATGGCTACAGTTTAGTGGGTTGTGATGCTAGTGGACTAGAACTTAGAATGCTCGCCCACTATATGGACGATAAGGCATACACTAATGAGATACTCAACGGTGATATACACAGTGCTAATCAGAAGTCAGCAGGACTACAGACTAGAGACCAAGCCAAGACTTTTATCTATGCTTTCCTTTACGGAGCAGGAGACGGTAAGATTGGTGAGGTAGCAGGAGGTGGTCCCAAGCGTGGTCGTATACTTAAGAAGAACTTTCTTGATAATACTCCCGCATTAAAACACTTGCGTAGTAAGGTTGCAGACTCCAGTAAGAAGGGGTGGGTGACAGGACTAGATGGTAGAAAGCTACACATACGCTCAGAACATTCAGCACTTAATACTCTATTGCAGAGTGCAGGTGCAGTTGTTATGAAGAAAGCGTTGGTGCTACTAGACGAATATGCAAAGCAGTACAAGATAGATTATAAGTTTGTACTCAATGTGCACGATGAGTTTCAGTGTGAGGTCAGAGATGACCAAGCTGATTTCTTCGGTGGTCTAGCGGTAGGAGCTATCATCAAAGCAGGTAAATCTTTTAACTTAAACTGTCCATTGGACGGTGAATATAAGGTAGGTAGAACGTGGCAACAGACACACTAGTAGACGATATATATCGTATGATAGACACCAAAGAAATTCCTGATGGTGTACCTATAGAACAAGTAATCAATGACTTCGGTGAGAATGTCAAACAGATACTTAGAAACAATATCACAGAGAGCAAGTTCGATAAACGCAAGCTCCGTATGTCTAACATAGGCAAGAAAGATAGACAGTTGTGGTATTCTTACAACGGATACAAGGGTGAGGAGCTTATGCCACACACTAGAATCAAGTTTCTTTATGGTCATTTAATTGAAGAGATGGTACTAGCACTTACTAAACTTTCCGGTCACGATGTGACACACGAACAGAAGAAAGTAGAAGTACAAGGTATCAAAGGTTCAATGGACTGTAAGATTGATGGTGTATTGACTGATGTTAAGTCATCATCACCATATGGTTTCAAAAAATTTAAAGACGGTTCTCTAATTAATGATGACCCCTTTGGATATGTAGACCAAATCAAAGGCTATGCTCACGCTGAGGGTACAACAGATGTAGGTTGGTTAGTTATGGACAAGACCAACGGACACCTGACGTATCTTAAGTACGATATGGCTGATGAATCTCAATGGTACTGGACTAAGTTAAACTTCTTCTCGATAGTAGATAGAATCAAAGCTATTAAGAATATAGTTAAGCTCAGCAAACCACCTAAGAGATGCTACGAACCTATCCCAGACGGTAAGTCAGGCAATATGAAGTTACCTGTAGGCTGTAGTTATTGTGCTTACAAGTATGATTGTTGGGATGGACTCAGGACATTTGTATATGCTAATGGACCGAGGTACTTAGTTGAAGTTGAGAACTTACCTAATGTAATAGAGGTAGATAAAGATGGCAACAAAGTTTCGGAGTAAGCTAGAGAAAGAATGTGCGGAAGCACTGGGCAGAGAGTGGAAGTATGAGCCTTGTAGGATTGCATATACGATACGAAAGAACTACACCCCTGATTTTGTTAAGGGTAAGTATCATATAGAAGTCAAAGGGTTCTTTAGGAGTGGTGACAGACAGAAGTATAAATCAATTGCTGAGCAGTTAAGTTTTGAAGGTAAAGATTTAATCTTCTTAATGCCACGCCCCGACTCCAAGGTAGCCAAGGGTAATAAGATTACTTATCGACAGTGGTGTGATAAGTATAATATTAAAATATTTTCAACTAAAGAAATTAAGGAGCTTAAGAAGTGGACGAAGATAAAATAAATCCTAACCATTATAAGCAGGGTAATATTGAGGTCATAGACTTTATCTTAGACCAAGATATGGATTACCTAACCGCCTCTATAACTAAGTATGTCTGCCGATGGCGATTTAAGAATGGTATAGAGGACTTAAAGAAAGCTCGATGGTTCTTAGATAAACTTATAGAACACGAGGGAGGACAGTATGGCTCTAACTTTAAATGAATTAAAAGAGCGTATTGTTAATGTAGGACTAGACCCTTGTACTCTGTGTGAGGTATTGGATATAACAACAGAAGATATCTTACACGAGTTCGAGGATAAATTAATGGACAAGAGAAAGGAGTTTGAAGATGTTGATGATAACGACTGAGAACTTTATCCTAATGATGGTAGCAATCTTAGCACTGGGGTCAGTAATGATATGGAGACACGGAGCTAGATGTTATGACAGAGGGATAACTGATGCGATACTTATGCACAGAAGCGGAAGACTTAAATATAACACTTACTTAGATGACGATGGGAAGAAAATGGTAAACATCGAAATCGACCCACTGGAGGATGAATGAATCAATTACCAAACGATTACCAAAACTTCATTGCACTTAGCAGGTACGCACGATGGCTACCTGAGAAGAAGCGGAGAGAGACTTGGAAAGAAACTGTAGCTAGATACTTTGACTTTATGGAGGAGCATCTAAAAGAAAATACAAACCAAGAGTTAGTACCTAAGACTAGGAAGATACTTGAGGAAGCAGTATGTAACTTAGAAGTTATGCCTAGTATGAGAGCATTGATGACCGCAGGTCCTGCTCTTGCTAAGAATAATATAGCAGGGTACAACTGTGCTTACCTTAGTGTAGACCACCCGAAAGCATTTGATGAATGTCTATTCGTTCTGATGCACGGTACTGGTGTAGGCTTTAGTGTTGAGAGACAAGCAGTTAACAAACTACCCGAAGTCCCTACAGATATGGTAGATATAGATGATGTCATTGTCGTACAGGATTCTAAGGAAGGGTGGCAGTCTGCATTCCGTAAGCTGATTACTTATCTTTATGATGGTGAGATGCCTAAGTGGGACTTCTCTAAGGTCAGACCTAAAGGTTCTAGACTAGCTACCTTTGGTGGTAGAGCCAGTGGACCAGAGCCTTTACTTGACTTGTTTAACTTTGCTACTAACATATTTAAAGAAGCAGGCGGTCGTAAACTGACAAGCTATGAGTGTCACCGTATGATGTGTAAGATTGCAGAAGTAGTTGTAGTGGGTGGTGTTAGACGAAGTGCCCTGATTTCACTATCTAATCTAACTGATGAGCGTATGCGTAATGCTAAGTCTGGTCAGTGGTGGTCTGATACACCAGAGATGGCACTAAGTAACAACAGTGTATGCTACACAGAGAAGCCTGACATCGGTATCTTTATGAAGGAATGGACATCACTGTATGAGTCTAAGTCAGGTGAGCGTGGTATCTTCAACAGAGAAGCAGCAATTAAACAGGTGGCATCTATAGGTAGAAGAGATACTGACCACGACTTTGGTTGTAATCCTTGTAGTGAAATCATATTAAGAGATGGACAGTTCTGTAATCTTACTGAGGTTGTAGTGAGAGCGGAAGACACGCAAAAAGATATACTCCGTAAGGTTAGACTAGCTACCATACTTGGTACATTCCAAGCATCACTTACTAACCTCAAGAGATTGAGACCTAAGTGGGTACACAATACAGAAGAGGAAGCCCTACTAGGTGTATCACTCACTGGTATTATGGATAATGCTTTTATGAATTATAGTAATGATGATAGTAGAGGATACTATGGTAAGCGTAGCCTGCCTGATTTTCTATCTGACCTTAGAAAAGAATCTGTTAAGACTAACAAGGAATGGTCAGAGCTACTAGGCATTCAACAAGCTACTGCTACTACTGCTATTAAACCTAGTGGTACAGTCAGTCAGTTAGTTGATAGTGCTAGTGGTATACACACTAGACATAGTGATTATTATATTCGTAGGGTTAGAGCAGACTCTAAGGACCCAATAGCACAGCTAATGGAAGACCAAGGCATACCTGCTGAACCTGATGTAATGAAACCTAACAGCGTTAAGGTATTCTCCTTCCCTATGAAAGCTCCTAAAGGTGCAGTAACTAGGAACGAGAGGAGTGCTATCGAACAACTAGAGCTGTGGCTTATGTATCAAAGATACTACTGTGAGCACAAGCCTAGTGTTACTGTTAGTGTGAGAGAACACGAGTGGATGGAAGTAGGTGCGTGGGTATACAAACACTTTGATGAAGTATCAGGTGTTAGTTTCCTACCACACTCAGACCACACATATCAACAAGCACCATATGAGGAGTGTGATAAGAAGACACACGATGCTCTAGCTAAGAAGATGCCTAAAGCAGTAGACTGGGATTTGATTAGCGAGTATGAGCTTACAGATATGACAGTAGGAACTAAGACACTAGCCTGTACTGGTAGTGTGTGTGAACTTGTCGACCTCGTTGAGGAAGAGAGGGATGTCGAATGATACAAACAGTTCTACTTATTATAGTATTACAAGCAATTGTTATATCAATTACAGGATGCTCACAAACAGCACCAGATTCTGTTAAAGCAGGTCAGCTAGTTTGTCAGCCTAAAGATTCTAAATTATGTATAGGATGGAAATATGATTTATAAAGTTAGAGATTTAATTATGCTACTGATAGCAGGAGTTTCTGCGGGTTGTCTAGTGTACATTGTTATGTTCCTAGATGCTCTTAGAAAGGGGTGGCTTGTATAGCCAATGTTTTACATTAATATAGGAGACAATATGTTAGAAAAAGTAAAGAACGGTGCTGATGGTGCGATTGACGTTGGCATTAAACTGATTAGCTTATCAATTATATTACAGATTATCTTTGGTCCAAAGGTAGCCTTCCTAACTGGAGATGTAATTGGTTCTATCTTAGGTATAGTATGGACCTTAGGCAATGGGGGATTGGCAGGTATAATCGCAGCCCTTATTATTTGGAGACTACTCGACAAAGATATAGTCGATGAGCTTAAAGACTAAGGCTAACAAAACTTGGGGTCTCGTCCGTATGGATGGGACTTCCAAGCTATACTACAAATTAAGGAGTGACAAGAAATCTGTCACCGGTGACAAAGTTAATCCAAGACTTTGGCAAACTGACTGGAGGAAGTAAGTGAACGAGAATAAAGTTATTAAAGCACTTAACAGTATGAAGTATAACTTTGAACCTATGGATGATAGGTTCTCAAGGTACGATGCTTTTGATAAAGAGCACGGGATTATGCTAGAGATTAAGTGTAGGAATAAACACTACCCCGACACATTAATAGAGAAGATGAAGTATGATTGGAACAAGAACTTTGCAGAGGAGAACAACCTAGAGTTTTGGTACGCAGTATCAATGCCTAACAAACCCGGCAGTCATACAATATATATCTTTGACCCCGCTAATTTAGAATCAGACGAAGATGGATATGATTTTAAGTGGCACATAAAAAAACTCCCTGAGAACACAGAGTTCCGAGGGAGTCAATGGATAGACAAAGAAGTTGGTTATCTACATATAGATGATTGTCTAATATCTTTTGAAGAACGTACTAATCATTAGAATTATTTCCTTGGTACTGAGGTACAGACATAAGACCTGCACCTACACCCGCCTGTTGCCTAGCTTTTTCATAGGCTAGGTCAGCAGATTTGGGCACAGCATACTGTAGTTCTGTAAGTTGTTCCGCCCAGTTAAACTTATCTTGGTCCTTAACTTTCCTCTTTAATGTTGTATTTGCTAGAGGAGTTAGCTTCTTAACAGGATTTCTTATGTCTCCTACAAACGGAGGAGTAACTGCTAACACTCTATTAGGTAATAGTTTTGACATACCCGGTATTTTTTCTAGGAAGTTATGCTCATCACTAACAGACATAATAAATTTACCGTTAGGTTTAACACCTACAATTACATTAACACCACCTTCTGTTATAGAAGAACCTTTTAAACCGTAGTTAGTCCATACGTTTCCTGATTCTTTATCTATTTTAAATATAGGTTTAGAGTTACCTCTGTAATCTGCACCTTCTAAAAGTTTTTTAAGTTCTTTTAAATTCTTTGGATTAGCATCTGTAAGAGTTCTTTGCATAGCATTAAACCTAGCATCAAGACCACCAAGAACATCATCATAGTGCCTTCCACTCTTGTTCATACCCCTGCCCCTGTCTTCAAAACCACCACGTTTTATATACAGTTTAGTTCCTTTAGAATCTTTAAAAGGTATTCCTTTACCATCTTTCCATACAGAGCCTATATGTTTCTCAATAAAACTATACTCTTGTTTAGTAGGAACTCCTCCAAGACCTGCTGTCATACCTTTTGTTAGCTTACCATACTGACCTTTTTTAAATGGTTGATATCCACGAACACCTAAGAATTTATTAAAGTCAGAAAGTATTTGCTTACCTCCTACTCTACCTGACTGTTCTAATATATGGGCATTTGCTAAAGCTCTGTGTACTAGCTCTATATTTTTATCGTTCTTGTGAGATAAGAAAGAACCCTCAAGTAAACCTTTGTTTATTCCTTCACTTCTATACAGAGCTCTAGAGTAAGGACTTAAAGCATTAGATAATAGATTCATACCACCATAAGCACCGGTCTTCATAAACCCAGTTAGTTTCTTACCTGCTTCGTATCTTCTTATATTAGAAGAGCTTCGTATAACATCATCAGCTTGCATTAGAACTTGCTTTTGAAAAGGAGTTGTAAACTTCATTGAATCTGTAAGCAATCCTTGCTTCATTGCTTCAACCACATCTACAGTTCTCTGAGTTTTACCGTAGTAACCTTGTATAAAATTAGGTATTGAGCTTGCAGTAAATCCTTTCATAACGTCAGAGTTTACATCTGCTCCTGCTTTAATAGCATCATCAACACCCTTAACACCTTTGGTAAACATACCGCCACCAATTAAATTAAGAGGGTCTACCAGTAAGTTTGCAGTTCCAGTTAATAGATAGCTAGTTTTACCTAAAGCATCTCTTTCAGAAAACTTTTGTTTAGCTAGGTCCTCAGATACTAATTGTTCAAAGTCATAGTTCTCTTCTTGATTCCAACCACGCTTAAGACCCTCAAAGCGAGTCTCGTCATCCCTCTTAGCACCTACAAAGTATCCTTGTATTGCGTTAGCAGGTCTGTCAAGGTCCTCCATTAAGTCACTAAACCAACCCATTAATTAGCCCTCTTAAGAGCTTGCTTTGCTTCCTTACTTATCCTTCTTAATTCTTTTTGCATTCTCTTTAATTCTTCATTATAAGAGTCTGAATTAACACGTCCTCCTTTATTGTCAGCAACCTTCTTTCTTATTTTTCTAGTAAGAGAATCAATTTTATTTTGATACTTATAACCTACACGCATCTTCATTTTCTTTTCGTCATAAGTTTTAACCTTAATACCGATAGCTCCTAGAAGTGCTTCGTTTAAAGTCTTATCATCTTTAGTTGGATGTCTCTTACCATTAGCTTGATAAGCATTATATATGCTAAACCCTTGATGAAAGAAAGGTAAGAACTCTTTACCTATGATGTTAGCCCTAGCTTTTAACTCATCCTCCATAACTCCTGAACCTACTCCCGGTTCCATCTGTTGTGTGAATGTATCAAATCCTGTAACTGCTTTGGCTATACCACCAATAGCACCACCTGATGGCTGTAAAGGTGCGGGAAGACCCGGTACGCTAAACCCTTGTTGGCTTGTGCTAAACACATCACCCGCAGGAATCCACCTCGATACATCTAGATACTTCTCGTTAGGAAGTTTAATCATTGTATTAGCCCCAGGAATTCCTAGTACATCGAAGCCCATATTCAGCTCCTCGTATCTCTTCCTCTCTGTCCTGTACTCCTCATCGTCCGCAGCTAAATCGTTAGCAGCATTTAAGATTAGACCCCATTTAGCTATCTTCCAAGGTCTCTTCATTACTGTTTCAGCTACGATAGGTGCAGCTCTATATGTATAAGAGATAAATGGCATAGCAGTCTCACGCATTAGTTCTACTGCAGGTGCATCAATCTCATAGTCAAGCATATACTTACGAGCAAAAGCTGCTGCTTCTGCGTACTGGTCATCAGTAGGTGTAATACCTTCTCTAACATTCTTAGCTAAGTGGTCCTTAAATAAAGCTAGACGGAAGACGCCATCCTCTGCACTGTATAGCTTATCTAGTGGAGTTTTACCTGCGTGTTTCTTTGTACTCTCCCACATATTATCTAACAGCTTGTCATCATTCTGAGCACCTATCTTCATATACTTCTTGTAGGTGTCTACCTCAAAGTCTGTCAGTTCTCTCTTCATCATATCAGCATTAAAGACTCCTAACTTCTCAGCCATTTTAAAGTCTTCACTCTTAGTCTTGTTACCTAAAGGAGTAAACGCGTTAAAGAAATCTTTACCTGCTGAGCCTAAGTGTTTGTACTGACCGTCAACTAAATCATACAGAACTACGTTAGACATAACATTGTTCATATGTACTACTGGGTTAAGAGATGTTTTAGTTCTCTTCCAAAACTGTAATGCTTTGTGGTGTAGCGTAGAGAATCCTCCGTACCTACCTTGTCGATACTTCTTCATTCTGTTAGCCCATACTAAATCTCTATGAACTTCTGGAGATACATACCTACCTGCTAAGTTTCCAAACTCTCGAACTCTAGTTCCTTTCTTTCCTACTTTAACAAAAGTTTCAGGCATCTTTATAAAACCTTCTGGCACATTTTCTGGTGCTACATTCTTAGGTAATACAACATCATTTCCCATTTTAGTTATATCATCATAGAATTTAAACGTAGCTACATCGTTAGTCATTAGCTTACCAGTCTTAGCCATAGCAAATGTAGAGCTTATAATCTCACCCATCTTTGCTCTTTCTTCGGGAGTATAATCTTTATTCATAAGGACTTGACCCTTACCTTTTTTAATTATCCTGTATCCGTTAGCTTCTTCTTCTTTAATTCTAGAAGCTAATGTCTGACCTTTTCTAGGTCTAAATGTTTTATCTCTACCTCTACGAACAAACTCAGTAGCAATTACGCCTACATTATTTTCATCTCTAACTATTCTTTTCTTTCTAGGGTCAGCAGTTTTTTCGTAAGAGCGATATAAATATTTTTTCTTGTTGGCTTTAAACACATCCTTATCTAACAAACCTAAGTCTACTAATTGTTTTCCTAAACCATTAACAACATCTCTACCTTCTTTTCCTAACGCTTTAACATCAGGAGTCATAAGCTCCATCTCAGACTTAGATAACTTCTCGTCAGTCATAAGTTTGTATAGTGCTCTATCTTGTTCAGGAGATAACTTGTTAAATTTTTCAAGAACTTCATTAAAGTCACCAGCCCATTTGTTTTCTAATATCCTTCTGTTACCTTTGGCTTTAACATAGTTATCAGGAAGACCATAGTTTTCTATAATCCAACCGCCCATAGTCTTACCAAATCTAGTCTGTCCGAACTTATCAGCAGCTTTTTTACCAGCAGAATAAGCTGGGCGTATAGGAGCAGCAACGCTTCTTTGAAATATGTTTAATTCTTTTGCAAACTCTCCGTCATCTATAGCTTTACCTATGTTAGAATATCCGTTTTTAAGTGCAGGAACAAGTGTTTTGTTTGCTTTGTACATAGCAGGAGACAGAACAGTACCACCGGCAATACCTATAAGAGTGTTGTTTACACGAGTCATACCTTCTTCTTCGTCTACATATCCTAGAGGTGCAGAAAGACCTCCGGCAATAGCTCCTGCTTTTGCTGCGGATGCAATGTTCTTTGCTTTCATTCCGGGAATAAACCAACCTATAGGGTCTCCAAACAAACCTGCAGTATAAGCAGCCATCATAGAACCACCATAGGTTTCGTTTTGTAGATACATATTAAGTTTCTTTTGGTCTCTAGCCATCTGTTCTTCATCAGTGCCTAGCAACTGCTTGACTCCTCTCCAAGTATCTGCCATACCCATACGAGCAACAAAAGCTAACTTATCTGCATAAGTTTCTTCTTCGTACCCGAGTAAAGGTTGTGTGTTGTTAGTTACAGAATCTTTTTTATCTTCTTCTTTATCAGTATCCAAGTAACTAAATCTATCTGAGATAGCCATTTAGACTCCTTTTCTTATAAACCACTGTCCGTTTCTTTGTATCATCTGTTTTTCTTTAATAAGTTTTTCTGACGGTGTACCTTTTCCTCTCCACTTAACTAGAGTTCCTTGTATACCTTCCATCTCAGACATTTTAGTATCTAATGTAGAACTTTTATTTTTTGATAAAGATTCTAAATACAAAACAGCTTCCGTTTCTTTTCCTTCTTGAACAAGCTGTGTAATATACTGACCATTAGTTAGACTATTTGATACTCCATTAATTTCTTTAGGCTTTTCTTTTAATACTTTAACAGAAATATCTTCAGCACTTGACATCTGTTCGTATGGAACAGGAACAACTACAACATTACTTTCTGCTTCTCCTTGTTGAGCTTGAGGATTTTCAACAACTACAGCTACCGTTTCTCCATTATTAGACTCTTCACTGTTATTGTGGTCAAGCATAAGTTTTCTCATATAGTCACCTCTAAGTCCACCTTGACCTTTAATAACTAAATTGTATCCTGCTTCACCTGCATTATCTCTAGCCCAATCTTCAAAGTCTGGATAACCCTCTACCCAATTACCTTCTTCAAACATACTACCACCAGTATGATATTCTTGTTTGTATTTATCCCAAAGGTTATCATAAACATTTTGTTCTTTAGAAGACATACCATATTCTTCAGCTTCAGCTTCTTGTTGACCAATAGCTATTCCTTCTGCGTCTGTAACTGGTTCATATGTTTGTGTGTCTAAGTTATATTTAAGAACATCACTTCCACCGTCTTCATTTGGTCGTAACAAGTACATACCCTGTGCAGGCATTTGTAAGTTTCTATTCTTAAGCTCAGTTTCTAACTCAAGTGCTTCTGTTTGAGCTGCAACTAAATCTCTACTTCCTTCGAGACCTAAAGTCTGCTCTGTCTTATGAGCAACATCAGCATCAGCAAGAAGTTTTTTAATGTCATAATCTTTTTGCCATTGTGCGTCAGTAACATTTACTCTTGATTGTCTCCATTCAAAATCATTTCGTTCTAATGCTGAGCGTGCTTTAGATATATCAAGCTCACCTTGTCTAAGTTTATTAAGAATTTCATCTTGTACTTTAGCATAATCGTCTTTAGCTTGAAGTCTTTCTTGTTCAGTAGCTCTTAAACCAAAGTCACGTTCTTGTTGATAGATTAAGTTTTCGAACTTAGAGCCTTCTAGTGCGTGAGTCTTTTCAAATTCATATTCACTTTGTTGTTGAGAAGCTACATTAACAGCAGCATCAGATTCACGAGCTGCTACAGTTCTTTCATCTAAAGCTAATTTATCATTTTCTAATTGAATTGACCTAGCTTTGTCTATAAACTTCTGACCTATCTGTGGAAATCCTGCTTGAATAAATTTATTAGCAAGAGTTCTAGAAGTGTTAGGGTCATTAGGGTCCATATTGCTTGTTTCTTTCATAATGTTAGTTATAATCTCAGCCTTTTCTTGTTGTGCAGTTTTCATACCTGCCATACCAGCGAGGTTTTGCATAAGCATACCTCCGGCTTGAGTTGCTCCATATACAGAAGCACGACCCGGTTGCAGTTGGGCTACCTTTAATGCTCTATCTCTAATGTTTACATTATCTGTTGTAGCTGAATCAAAGATATTAGCTATACCAAACATACTTTCTTCTGCCATAATTGTATCCTATTTATAAATTACTAAAATTTTATTATCTAAATAAATCACTTCTTCTAGCATTGTCTTGAGCACTACTAAAACCTGTTCCATTTCTTATTGCGTTAGTTCTAGCTGCATCTGTAAGCATACTATAACCACTTTTTATATCTTGTATTAAAGGTTTAAAATTATAATCTTGTGCTTGACTTGCTAATCCTGACCAAAATCCTGCTGTAGTATCTGCAGTATTGCTTCCTGCTGTAGATACTCCTGACATATTACCAGTAGCATTAGAACCTTGACCTACCATTCTTCCCAAATCTGCTTGAGGTGTTAGCATACCGGCTACATCTCTAGCTCCTGCACCCATACCAAGTGCTTCTGCTCTAAGCATATTCCTGTAGTCCATACCAGTTTGCATAGATTGCATTTGACCTCTCATTCTTTCTCTACCAATAGCATCTTCAATAGCCATTTGGTCATAGTAACCTTGTGTTCCAGTCCTGCCTTGTGCTATAGCAGCTTCTTGTCCTTGAAGTCTAGATTGATTAAAAGCATCAGCATTAAAATCTTCAAACCTTTTAAACTGTTGTTGCTCCATAGCATATGGGTCGCCCATCATACTTTGTAATTCTTCATTTGCCATAGCAGAAGAGCCTAAGAATCCTTGCATCATAGCTTGATACTGTGGGTCTAGAGTTTGAAGTATTTGTTTTGTTTCGGGGTCAAACTCAACATTACCTGCAGGACCATAGTTGCTCCAAGGTAGTGACCTATCGTAAGCTAGGTTTTGTTGGTCTATTTGAAACTGCTGATTTTTTTCCGCAGCTTTTTGTTGTTGCCTAGCGGAAAGCATACCAACTGCTGCCTTTGCTAAAAATGCTCCTATTGCCATCTTAATCTCCTGTCCTTGTAAATCCGTTATTATCTATTGCTGTTCCTGCACTACCGCCTGACCCACCAGAGCCTAGTCCATCACCTGATTGACCGCTTTGTCCAGAAGAACCATTATTGCCTACTGTACCTCCATTTCCTCCAGAGCCAGCAGTTGTTGTTCCTCGGCTTCCACCTGCTATTGCACCAATACCGCCACCACCAGCAGCAGTTAAAGTTCCTGCTCCACCATTAGCAGATTGTCTTTCACATCCAGAGCCACTACATTCTGCATTTCTTGAACCAGCAGAGCCAAAAGATTGTCCTCCTCCGCCTCCACCACCTCCAGCGTGGTCACGGTCAGAGAAACTTTGGTCATCAGTCGAACCACCGCCTCCTCCACCGCCTCCTCCTCCACCGAGGATAGAGCCGTTGTTGTCTAAAGTAATATTCTTCTCTAGCTTTAAAGCTGTGCCACCACTACCACCAGACGAGCCATTTGCAGCAGAGCCACCTCCATTTCCTCCTGACCCTCCAGCACCATAAATATAGCCATTGTTAATAATAGTAAGAACACCAGCAACACCATTTCCAGTAAGTAAAGCAGGAGTGCTAGTTGAATCTGAATAAACATAAACACCAGAGTTAATGACTACATCTACATCACCTAATTTTTGGTCAGAAGTAAGTACAGTATCTAGGTCTAATTTATTAACATTACTTGAAACTGTATAAGTATATTTCCTTTGATAAAAAGGCTTCCAAGAACCACCATCTTTGACACTAGCAGTTAATACTTCTTTCCAAGCACCGCCATCTTTGACAGAAACCTTTGTAGGTTCTTTCCAAGTTCCAGAATCGTTTATCTTTAAAGTCATATTAGCTTGCTACTTGATACCAAATATCTCCGTTAGACCCACCACTTGCAGCAGAAGTGCTAACTGTTCTAGCACCATCTCCGTTCGTACCTAAATTTCCTATCTCAGTTTGAACATAAGCTGTTGTTGCTACTTGTGTTGTGTTTGTATTTGCTGAAGCAGTAGTTGCACTAAATGCTTCTGAGGCATCCCCATTAATGTCTGCTTTAGTATTTACTGCTGTTTCTATTGCTGAAAATTCAGTGTGAAAATCAGCTCCGGATATTACTTTTGCTGCATCTGAGTCAGCTAAATTATCTTTGCCTGACCAAGCCACAACTTTTGAATAGTCTGCCATTATCTTATTTTCCCTTGTTTATGTAAAAGTGTTAAGTCTTGTAAAGACGCATCATAACCATTACTTTGAATGCTTATAGATATTTTTAAATTTTTTGCTGAACCTGTAAGAGGTGTCTTATATTCTTGTAATCCATATACAGGTTTATATGTAGATGCAACTGAGTGTAATGTAGCATTGTGTCCACTACCTGCGTGAGCACCGCTTGCATTTAGAGCTCCGTATAAAGAACTTGACGCCCCCCATAAAGATGTTGTACCTGTAGTTGTAGGATTTAGGGTTATAGATGTAGTTTTAGACGGAGAAGAACTATAGTCTTTATACCATTTTAATCCTAAGTTAGCACCAGAGCCACCTTCTATAACCATAAATAATCTTTTTAACAAAGACGCACCTACAGACTCTCCTAGATTTACCCAAGTAGTTTCAAAGCTACCTGTATAAGAAGCATAACTATATGTAGTGCCATTAGCTGCTAAGTCTGAATCATAATATCCTTCATAAGTAGCAATACTTCCGTCTTTCTGTCCTACTAGCATACCATAAGTATCTGTGTAGGCTATGCTTGCAGGTTCTCTATCTAAATCAAATGTCCAAGTAGTTATTCTAGGAGCTTGATTAGGAGTTAAATGTTTAAAGTCAAAGACATAAGTAATGTTACTAGCAGTAAAAGTCATTACATATATTCCTTCGTTCTCTATATAAGCTGACTTAACTTCTGTACTTTGACCTATGTTTCTAATTAATGTGTCTTTAACATTTACTGATAAATCAGTTAGCGGTACTTTATCTTTTTCAGATGTACGAGCTAGTGACCTAAGACCAGTAGAAGATAAGAATACTAAATCATCTCCAATGTGTTGTACTGAATCTCTAGCTACACAGCCTACTCCTCGTATAACTTCATTAAGTTTCATACTACCTACAACATCAGGACTTTCATAGATAGCTATGTTGTTCTTACCAAATACAGCAAGTTGTCCGTAAAACGGAGCAATAGCTATTATGTCATCTCTACCCCAAACTTTCTTTAAATCAAAAGAACCACCACCACTACTAGTAGTATAGTCATCAGAGTCTAACAGAGCAGAATAATGCAATACATCTTTTTCTTCTGCTACACCACCAACCCACATACGACCATAGAATCCTACACCACAACTAGGTTTAAATTCACCTGACGATACAGTAGCAGGTCTAGTAGCATTATCAAAAGCTGCCCATTTAGAACCTGAACCTTGTGAACCGTCGTATCTCTGCGGTACTGTGTCTTCGTGTAAACAAGTAAGTCTACCATTAAAGTTTATAAACTGCCAATTACCATCTGTACCCGTAACTGTGTGTTTTGTGTCCGCACTTCCTGTAGGAAACGCAGCATCAGGTGTTGTAAAATCTACAGTGTATATACTTGTACCGTGACTAGCAAATATTTTTTTAACTTGACCGTCTTGATGTTCTATAATACTTTTAATAGCAACTCCATTAGGAGCTGCAACATTAGGTGCTATTTTTTGTTTAAATCCTTTGCGTAGAGATATACGACCTGATTCTCTAATCACAACATTTTCTGCCTTAGTTAAATAAGATGGGTCTAATGACGCAGGATTAGCTTGTGTGTTTAATCCGTTAAGACCTATGTTAGTTAAGGACTGGTACTGTAATTGCTTAGCCATTATTGGTAATTAGTAGTTACAAACCATTCGTTTTCATATTGAGTGTTTCCACTGTCTAACATCACTGCTTGTGCTAAAGAGCTTGCTGCTTCTTGTGCAGCTATAGATGATTGTGTTCCACCATCTTCACCACGTTCTGCTACAGCACGAGCATAAGCACCTAAGATTACAGGCTTAGACGGTATCTTAATACTTGTAGTAGACGAGGTTAATTCGTCTTGATACTTAACTATATCAAAAGATATTGTCTGAGCTTCTGTAGGTATAGGAGATAAATCTACTTTAAGATTATTAGAACTATCTGCCCCGTTAAAAGCATAGTAACTAGGTTCTCCTGTAGGGTCAGTAGGATACTTAATACTGTTTATGTAATGTTGTGTCACCGGTGACAAACTATTACCAGTAGAATTGTTAGTTACATCTAACACTTTAAACTCTTGACCAGAAGATAAGTTATAATTTTTTGTAGCTGCTACAGTAGAAACATTAACTGTCTCTCTTAGAACTAACCAATCGTGGTAAGACTCTATACTTCTCTTAGCATCGTTAATTAAAGAGCCTATAACTTTCTGATAATCGTTTACTGTAGAACTATCATTAATAGCTCCAGACCAATCAGAAGCTACTGTGTCTTCTCTTAGTCTTATTAATACTTGATTTATTAGTTCTCTGTATGTCATCTATTTTCCTTTTGCTAGTTGAGCTCCAAAGTAAAACTCTATAATCATTGTTGCCCATCCAAAGATTTCATCCATCTTTAAAACTGAGCCTGCCTGTATTTCTATGTACTCTACTATGTCTGGTGTAAACTGTATTCCAAAGAAACTAAACCCTTCTATAGTATTAGGTATTACTGTTGGCACATTAAAGAACACAGGTGCTACCTGAGTAAATATAATTAATGCTAGTATGACAAATATAATGACTCGTCTGTTAAGTGCAGCCATTGGACTCTCTTTGTCTGCTTTATCCCTAGCTTGGTTTATAGAATCATTGCGTGCCTGCAAGTTCTGTATCATTAGTTTTTGGTTTTCTGCTGCTGCTTGGCTCTTAAGTGCAAACAACTTAGCTACAAAACCTAGTGCTATTGGTGCTACATTAGTCAAGAATGCTATCATATTGCTAACCTCATTGCCTCTAGAATTCCTACTTGTCCTATGATATACCAAGCAAACGCACCAAAGACACCCCATTTAATCTGAAGTAAAGAAGTGTTAATCTTTTGTATACATAAGTTAGTATCGTCAATCTTGCTAAACAGTTTACCTATTTGAGAAGTATGTTTGTCTAGCTGTAATTGCATACGATTAAGTTTGTCGTCCATAATTATTTACCCACATTTTTCATAGCTACTCTGTGTGACTCAGTAAAACTTAATCCTTTTCTCATAAGCCTTTTCATCTCTTCCATATGTTTCTTGCTGTGATGTTTTTTATGCTTATCTAGAGTAGCTAATTGTCTTTTAGTAAGTGCCATTATTTTTTCTTCTTCTTGCCTTTAGGTTTTTTATAAGGTGTTTTACCATATCCCATAATATCTCCTTAGTTTGCTAGTGGATTGTCTAATGCTCGTTGTAATTTATTACCAAGCCTTTCTTCTAACTCTTTAATCTTCCTATCTGTGTCAGAATAAAGAGCATCTCTTCTGGCATCAAATCTCTCGCCAGCTATGTCAATAGTCTCATCTATTTCATCTTGTGAACTATTAACTTTATCTTCTAATCTTTCCATCAAGGCTTCTTGTCTAGTTAAGTCATCCTTTAAATCATTCTTTATAGACCTAGTGTAGTCTCTAGCTTGCTCAACTGAATCACTCACACTTACTAAAGTCTCTTCTATAACTGCTATGTTTTTTTCTATGGTAGATAAATCAGGTGATTCAAATGCAGCAATCTTAGCTTCCATATCTAAGTATCTCTGATATATTTCAAAACCACCCCACAGAGCTCCAAGGATTGTCCCTAAGAGAGGTATTATTAGTAGAGCCTTACTACCCCCTACCTTGACTCCTGCGTACTCTATTTCTGCCATTGTAAATCCATCAGTTTATTATGTAGTATTTCGTTAGCCAATCCGTTTCTTAATCCTCTTTGATTGTCTGGTATGTCCTTGTCTAAATATATACCTTTGTCTTTATAAAATACACCATCAATAAGTAGTTGTGTGTTATAACTATTAAAGCCAGCATTAAAGTTTAAAAGTGCAAGTATAAGACTTTGTAGTTTTTGTTGTTCTTCTAGTGATGCAGCCTCACCCATTTCTACTGCAAGATTCTTTAGCTTGTTACCTATAATCTCACGCATCTTTTCTTTCTTACTAGCTTTCTTAGCTGCTTTCTTTAATACTGGTTGCTCTACAACTTCTACTACCGCTTCTTGTTCTGGCTCTTCTTCTGTTTGTTCTTCTTGTACGGTGTCTTCTTCTGGCTCTGGCTCATCAAGTTCCTCTTCTATTGGTTCTTCTAAAGGTTCTTCTTCTAACTCTGGCTCTAAGAATTCTTCTAACTCTGCTTCTATTTCCTCTATTAATTCTTCTTGTGCTATCTCTTCAAACAAGTCTTCCATTTCTGGTATAGCTTCTTCTATTGTAGTAGCAATTAAAGTGTAGTCATCCAACGGTTCTATTTCTATTACTTGAAAAACCTCTGGCTCTTCCAAGACGAATATTGATTCAATACTTTCCTCATCATCTTCCCAAACTTCTGGTATATCTTCCTCAACATATTCTTCTATGTAAGCATCGTCCCAGCCATCACATCCGTAATCATACAAAGGGTCCAATGCACATTGTTGATTATACACATTGTCAGCATAGACTTGAGGATAGTATAAACAACTGATATGACTGTCTGGTATTACACTGCATACACTTTCTCCGTTTGCTATTTCTACTGGGTCATCTTCTTGACTGTTCCAAAAGATTGCTCCGTTAGTAGGGTGGTTATAGAACCATTGTTCATACTCACCTAAACTTAAATCTCCAACTACTGCTACTGTTACTGCGTGGTTATTTATTTGTACCTGCTCATAGTTTACATCTATGTTACCCATCGGGTATATTGTTAGGTCAAATGTGTTACTTGTGTTTCTGTCGTAATACTCTGATAAGTTTTCCCACATATACTTTTGGAAAGTCTCATCACCTTGTGTATAAAATTTACCTATACCTGTGTCTATTAAATCTGTGTTCCAAGGCATTATAGTGTAATTAAATCTTACACCTGTAAATGAACTTAGGTCCTGTCCGTGACAACACAACCCATCATATACAATGCCAGTACCGGGTACATCAAGAGGGTCAAGAAACCCCACAACACCGTTACTAAACATAAAGCTAGTGACATAACTATTTCCATAAAAAGGAAAAGTAAAGTCAAGAGGTACTTCCACCCAGCCATCATCTGCAATCTGATGCTCAATTATCTCCGGGTCAGACCACGAGGATAGCGAGCAAGATAACACCAAGAATGCCACTAACCAACTTTTCAAGAAATACTCCTCTGTTCATATTAGAAGATTGTTGTTTCTCTGGAATCTTCTTAGGGTTCAGTCTCCATTCTGCTGTAGCTTCTTGTCCTATTAGTCCCTCACCTGTAGTGGGCGAGTTTATCGGGCAGGGGGTCCCGGCAAATTTCATTGCGTCATACACCGACCTCGTTTGACACATTAAAGCAACTGCTGCTACCTTCATACCCATATCATAGAGTACCTTTGCATTCTTAAGCCTCATACAGTTCTCATCTGTGTAAGCCTGTCCTGTGCTGATACCTAGTATCTGTGTCTGTACTGCTCCACTAACTCCTACCATACATAAGTCACTATTACTTGCGTTAATGCTCGGACTAATTGCACTAGGTGGGTTTGTCCTTATTGTACTCTTAGTGTCTGTGCTTGTTGTTACTGTACTATTACTTGTACTGTTTGTAACAATTGGGTCAGCAGCCATTACTGGCAATACAAACACTATCCAGAAACAGGCTACAATGCCAAGTGCAATTACATTATTCCGAAGGCGGGAAGACATTAGGCTTCTAATGCAGCTATACGAGCTTCCAACTCTTGTATTGTTTTAACTAATAAAGGTACAAGTTTGCTTTGGTCTATACTTTGTGCGGCTATTTCTTCTGGAAGTTTTACATCACCAACAGATTTGCCTTCTGGCAATACATCATTTTCAGTATATAAAACTGCATCACTCATTGCATCTTTTTCACCAGTTATAGCTTCAGGTACTATGTCTTGTACTTCGTGTGCTATAAAGCCATCAAGTAAAGTATTAGTATCATCTGCTATAAAATTAAATCTACAAGGTTTAAGTTGTTTTAGTCTTGTCGTAGCATCCCAATCATAGTCTACATTTTCTTTTAAACGATAATCTGATGATGTGGCGTATGTTGTTGTAGTACCATTTGAAGAAATAGTTCCAACAAAACCATTATTATTTCTAATTCTAAGATGATTATTTGTACCAGTACCCGACGCCCAAGATTGAATTGTGCCATCAGCTTCTAGAGCTGAATTAGCATCTCCAGCATTAAACCCTTGACCATAGCCTTGAGATGCGACTATGATATGACTAAGAGCAGACAAACTCCCAGCGGAGTCAATTCTAACTTTCTCAGAATTATCAATATAGAATCGCATATCTGAACTTGATTCAGCATTACTTTTATCTGAATGTAAAAACAACCTACCATTAGATGCTTCTAGCTCAGCATATTTATTATCTCCATTAGAGTCAGCTATTCTCATCTGCCCATTAGAAGGATAAACTTTTAACAATCCAGTTATAGTGCCACCAGCTAAAGGTAGCTTAGTTGCAT
>Ga0315331_10000439_pt1 | contig 28625 bp, 27 predicted proteins | sample M160m34915metaG_FD_203456 | JGI IMG/M metagenome (GOLD analysis project Ga0315331, IMG submission 203456) | Ammonia-oxidizing marine archaeal communities from Monterey Bay, California, United States - M1 60m 34915 | ecosystem: Environmental > Aquatic > Marine > Intertidal zone | place: USA...
CCAATCCGGGCCCCGCGCAGCACATACGCGAACGCCCACACCCGCGTGTCCTCACCGACGAGGTCCGTCTCACACAGCGCTCGTTCGTGAATGAAGGGCTCCGCCATGCCTCTCCCCCCTCAGATCTCGCCGGAGAGGAACGCCGTCAACAGCGTGTTCGTGCGCTCGGGTGCCTCTTCCGGGATGAAGTGCCCGCACTGTGCCCCCCGCGTGCGGAGATCCGGGAAGTGATGCGCGAACGAGTCCGCGTACGGGTTGCCGCTCGGGATGTAATCGTCCGGCGGGAGTTCCCCGTTCTCGAACGCCTGCGGCACGAGATACGGGCTGAACAGGTAGAAGGTCGGGTTCGTGAATTGCCGCTGCCAGTCCTCGGGGGCAAACACCATGAAGTGTTTCTGCCAGACGGGGTCGCTGAAGAGCAGGTCCGGCCGCCGCCACATCGCGGCCACCGTCGGGTTCGAGAGAAACTCGTGCCGGACCCCCCCGGTCGCGGACGGGTCGGGCTGCTGAATGTGGAAGGGCAGGCAGTGCCGGTAGTAGTCGATCGCGTGGAACCAGGCCCCGGGGTCCGCGAACTGTTCGACATAGATCGCGACGTCCTCGGCGGTCCAGTGCTTCTTCGGGTCGAAGTCCTCGAACGCCTTGTCGGCGTCCGCCCCCTCGACGCCCCGCCATGGGGACTCGGGCGGCCCGCCGTACGGCGGTTCTTCTCCCGTAAACATCGAGTGAATGAATGCTCGGTGGTGGCGCTCGAAGAAGGACTCGGCTTCTCCCTCGCACTTGAACCAGTAGCCGTGGATCGCCCATGGGATCCAGACGGAGACGAGCGTGTCGATCAGGGCCAGCCGCGACACCCGGTCGGGGAACTTCAAGGCCATCGCCGCAGCGATGACCCCGCCCCAGTCGTGGCCCACGATGTGGGCCCGCTCGATGTCCAGCGCGTCGAGGAAGTCGACGATGTCGCGCGCCAGCGTCTCCCGCGAGAGGCGAATCCGCGGCTTCTCCGTCCCGCCATAGCCTCGCGTGTCCGGGGCGAACACGTGGTAGCGCTCGGCGAGCACAGGGACCTGATGACGCCACATGTGGTGCGTTTGCGGAAAGCCGTGCAACAAGACCACCGGCTCCCCATCGTCCGGGCCCGCCTCGAGGGTATGAAAGCGGAGCGTTCGCGTCTGGATGTCTCTTTCGGTGACCATGCGATGGGTCTATCACGTCCGGGGCGCAGCGCCCAGCCCACAGGAGAGCATGAAGCCTTCGCGACCCGCCCTCTGGACGCCGGGAAGGCAGACGTGTCACCATTGGGTCGTGCGCCTCGTGTCCTCGCTCGCCCCGGTGCTGGCCCTTTTTGCCTGCGGCGACGTCGCCGTCGAACCGACCGCGTCCGCTCTCGCGACACCCTCGCGCGCGTTCGACTTCGTCCTCGTCGATTTCAGCTTCGATCAGCCGGCCTACGACCTGCCCACTGCGTGCCCGGCGGGGCTCAACCTCAACGAGCGCGACTACCTCGTCGCGGAGCTCGCAGAGCGAGACCCCGCGGCCGCGGAGGCGTTCCCGCCTGGCTTCAATTTCATCATCGAGGACCGCAAGCGGGGCGGGGTCGACCCGTGCGCTGACCCAGGCCATTACGAGGTGTACGACCACCTGACGTTCCAGGGCACCGCGCCGTCGCCAGGGTTCGACCTCGACGGCCACGCGTCCACGCCCACGGAACGCGGGCCGAAGAGCTGCCCACACGAGGACTTCTCCGACCCGAGCGGACGGGCCGGAATCGACAATCAGCTGTGGCGCGTGCTGGGCTGTATCGAGGGCTACCAGCCCGGCGCGACGATCGACGAGTTCGCGATCACCAACATCCGTGACGGCGCCCGGACGATCCTCGTGCGCATTCGCGGCGTGGACGACCCGCGCGACGACCCGGAGATCGAAGTCGGCTTGTTCAGCGGGGAAGACGCGATCCCGCTGGACGTGAGCGGAGAGTGGCTGGCCGGCGCGAGCCTCGGGGCGATCGAAGACACGCGTTACCACAACTGGTTGCCCGGTCGCATCGAAGACGGCGTGGTGACAGCCGGCCCCGGAGACATCCTCCTGGACTTCGACGGGCAGTTCCTCGACTCCGAATACCCGCTTCGCGGCGCGCAGCTCGCCCTCGAGTTCGCGCCCGATGGAAGCCTGCAGGGCACGATCGGCGGGTATTGGGATTTCGAGCGGTTCTACGACACGTACGCCCGCCAGGCCACGCGACTCGGCGCGTTCACCGTCGGGTTTCGGTGCCCCGCGATGTACCAGGCGCTGCGCGAATATGCCGACGGATACCCCGACCCCGAGAGCGGGGCCTGCACGGCGATCTCGACGACGTTCCGCATGGTGGGGATCCCCGCCTTCGTCATTCTGCCCGAGCCGGACCGCGCCCCGGCGCTCGCGGCAATTCCCTGAGGTCATCGAGGTGCCCCCGAGGACGGCAAGGCTGCGCGCGCTCGCGCGTCGGAGCGGGCGAACGAGCGCCGCGCTGAGTCGCGCGCGCGCAAGCTGGACGGCATGCGCGTGCCTGCTGCTCGTCGCGCTGGCGTGCCAGGCGAGCGACCCGCCGGCGCGGCCGAGCTTGCTCCTCATCACGCTCGACACGACGCGGGCCGACTACGTCTCGCTCCTTGGGGGGCCCACCGGCGCCACCCCTCACCTCGATGCCTTCGGCGCCGAGGCGGCCGTGTTCGAAACGGCCTGGAGTGAGAGCAATATGACCAACCCCTCGCACCTGTCGATCATGACGGGGTTACCCACGCGGGAGCACGGGGTCTCGAGCAACTTCACGGCGATGCCGCCCAACCTGGACACGCTCGCGAAAGCGCTCCAGCGCGAGGGCTACGAGACCGCCGCGTTCGTCTCCGCGCGCCCGCTCGCGGCCCCGTTCGGATGGGCCGGCTTCGACACGATCCCCGACGTGCAAGGGGAGCTCGACGCGAGCGAGGTCACGGACCGCGCCGTTCGTTGGCTCGGTGACGGCGCGCAGGAGCCGTTCTTTGCGTGGGTCCACTACTGGAACCCGCATACGATGTACGAACCCCCGCCAGAAGACTTCGCACGGTTCTATACCGGCGACCCGACACAGGGGCCGGGCCCCCAGATCGCGAGCGAGCCGTTCTTCCAACAAGCGACGGACTTTGGGATCGGAGCGCAACTGGCGCGCTGGCTCGGTGCCGTTCGTGACCCCGCCTGGGGGCGCGCGAAGTACACCGCCGAGCTTCACTACACCGACCGACAGGTCGGCCGGCTCCTCGCAGCGCTCAACTCCCGCGGCCTCGCGGAGGACACCGTCATCGTGATCGCAGCGGATCACGGCGAGAGCCTTGGGGAGCATGGGATCTTCTACGCGCACGTCGGCGTCTACGACGAGGTCTTGCGTGTCCCGCTGATGATCTACGCACCGGGCCAAATGCCCGTGCGCTCGGCGGTGCCCGTCTGGACCCTCGACATCGCCCCGACCGTCGCGGAACTGCTCGGAGCGCCCCTCGAACACGAACCGGCGGGCTTGAGCCTCGTCTCCGCGTTGCGGGGCGAGCCCGATGCCACGCTGCTCGCGCGCGACCGGTTCATCCACCACCACGGGGCGGATCGCGCGATCGCCATTCGCGACGGTCGCTGGAAGATGATCTGGCCCCTGGGCTCGGGAGACCGCGTGCTGGGGTCGGCCGTCGAGCTGTTCGACATCGAGGAGGACCCCTCCGAGCAGAACGACCTCTCGGCAGTTCACCCCGAGGTCCTGGACCGGCTGCGTGCGACGATTCAGCCGTGGCTGGACGACGCCGCGCGACAAGCGGCCCCCTCTCGCCGCGTCACACCGGAGATCCGCGAGCAGCTCGAGGCCATGGGGTACGTCGAGTAGGGGGGTCAGCGCAGGGGCGCGATCACCTCGCGACCGAAGGCCTCAAGCGTCTCGGGCGCCGCGAAGTCCGTGAACCACACGTAGATCCGCTCTGCGCCACGCGTCGCCAGCCCCGCGAAGTGCTCCCTCAACTCGGGACCGTCCCCGAGCTGGAACCCCATCGCGCCGAAGCGCCGGCTGGCCGACGCCTCGATCCCGCTCCGGTCGCCACCGGAAGGGACGAACGCCAGCATCGTCTGCAGCGAACTCCGCGCCGCACCGGTCTCTTCACGCAGGCCTTCGAACCGATCCTGCGCATAGACTGGGCAATTCCACCAGTCTGCATACTCGGCGACGAGGCGCAGCGTCTTCGGGCCCGCGCCGCCGATCACGACCGGGATCCGGCCCAACGGCGGCGGCTGTTGCTGGCCGCCCCGGATCTGGTGAAACTCGCCGTCGAAATCAACGGGGTCTCCAGTCCACAGCCGCCGGAGCACCTCGAGCGTCTCGGCCAGCCTCGCGACCCGCACGCGCGGCGCGGTCTCTCCCACGCCATAGGTGTCGAACTCCTCGGGCACCGAGCCCCAGCCAATCCCCAACTCGAAGCGGCCCCCGCTCGCGTGATCGAGCGTGACCGCCTGGCGCGCGAGCACGGCGGGGTGTCGAAAGGCGTCGCACAAGACGAGGTGGCTGAGCGTCAACGTCGAGGTCGCCGCGGCGAGCCAGGTCGCCGTCACGATCGCGTCGTACATCGGTTGGCTCTCTGCCATCGGGGGGCTGAGGTGGTCCATCAGGGCGATCCCCGTGAAACCCGCTGACTCGGCAGCCAACGCGCGATCGACGATCGTCTCGAGCGGCATGCGCATCTGGGGCAGGAACAAGTGGAATTCAGGCATCGGGATCTCCTCTTCGAGGCCCCACCCTGCGGGACGACCGCGCGCGATTCCAGCCCAAATCGAGAACGGCCGACGAGCGCCTTCCGTCGTCCCGAGGGTGGGCGTGCCCTCGTCTCGATGGACGGATCGCCGTTCGAGGTCTACGTTTCGCGACCGCCAAATCGTCCGTTCGAGGGTTCCCATGACCAACTTCACCGACCGCGTCCGCGAGGCGCGATCCCGCTTCGAGACCCTTTGTGCCGAGCCGGTATCGCTCGACATCACGCGGGGCAAACCGTCCGCCGAGCAGTTGGACCTCTCCCAGGAGATCCTCACGATCCTCGGTCCGGATGATTTCAAGGACGGGCGAGGCAACGACTGTCGAAACTACGGCGTACCCGACGGGCTCCCCGAAGTTCGAGCCCTCTTCGGCGACCTCCTCGACGTCCCCGCGGACGGGATCGTGCTTGGTGACAACTCGAGCCTCTCCTTGATGGCCGACGCGCTCGGCGCCGCGGTCTCACACGGAGTGCCGGGCGGGTCCGTCCCGTGGGGCAGCGCCGACGCGCAGCTCCTGTGCCCGGTCCCTGGCTACGACCGCCACTTCGGCCTGACTCAGCACCTCGGAGTCGGGATGACGAACGTCGCCATCGGCGTTGAAGGCCTCGACATCGAGTCCGTCCAGCGCCTCGCCGCATCGGACGAGCGGGTCAAGGGCATCTGGCTCGTGCCCAAATACCAGAACCCCGTGGGTTACACGCTCGCCCCCGACGAGGTCCGGGCCCTCGCGACGATGAAGACCGCGGCACCGGACTTCCGCATTCTGTGGGACAACGCATACGTCGTGCACCACATCGACGAAGCGCTCGATCCGGTCGCAAACGTGCTCCAGGCCTGCGCGGAGGCCGGCAACCCGGACCGTGCGTGGATCTTCGGATCGACGTCGAAGATCACCTTCGCCGGAGCGGGTGTCTCCGCGTTCGGAGGGAGCGAAGCGAACGTCGCCTGGTTCCGAAAACAGCGCGGCGTTCGGACGATCGGCCCCGACAAGGTCAACCAGTTGCGGCACCTCCGCTTCTTCGGCGACGCCGACGGGGTCCGCGCGCACATGCGGCGTCACGCGTCGCTCCTGCGGCCCAAGTTCGAGGTGGTCCAACGCGTGCTCGAGACCCACCTCGGCGGGAGCGATTTTGCGAGCTGGACGCAGCCCCGCGGCGGCTACTTCGTCAGCCTCGACACACAGGCGGGCCGCGCCCGCCGCGTGTTCGACGCAGCGGCACGCGCTGGCGTGGCGCTGACACCGGTCGGGGCCACGTTCCCCCATGGCGACGACCCGGAAGACCGCAACATCCGCATCGCACCGACACTGCCGCCGCTGCCGGAACTCGAACAGGCGATGGCGATCCTGGCCACCGCCATCCTCTGCGAATCCTCGGACTGATTGCCCCGCCGCCGACTCTCGCCTAACACCCCCCCTTCAGCGAGACGGCCAGAGGAGGCTCCTTCTCGGCGGCCAGGCCGTGCCGTGGCCGCGCGCTGACCGCGCCGCTATACGCTGCCGTCGCGCGGCGCGCTCGATCGGTTCAGGCCCCGGGGAACGGCGACTCGGAGCCGGACGAAGGCGGCCCCACAACGAAAAACCGCCCGAAACACCGAAGCGTTCCGGGCGGTTGATTTGGTAGCGGGGGCCGGATTCGAACCGACGACCTCCGGGTTATGAGCCCGACGAGCTACCAGACTGCTCTACCCCGCAATGAAGCGGGCAGATATATATCCTCAGCGATCGCTGGTGTCAACGTTGGGAGTTGCATAATCAGCGCGAGAGAGATGCACGAAGGCATTTGAAAGATCTACAAAAATACTGCATTTTTTCGCTTGAACTCGAATGCGCCTGACCGGGGAGATGGCGTCCAAGCGGAGGCGGAGATCCATGCAGAAGTGGTTGAGCATCGCGGTGTGCGCGGGGCTGTTGCTCGCGAGCACGCCGTCCATGGCGGGCAATCTCTATTACTGGGTGACGGAAGAGGGCACCCACGCTTATAGCGACGCGCTCAAGCGAGTCCCGAATCGCTACCGGGCCCAGGCCCAGCGCAGCCCTCTCCCCGAGCTCGAGAGCTACGACCGGTGGACCCCGAGTGACCGCACCGCAACAGGCAGCTACGCGAGCCGCCTGACGGAAAATCTTGAGCGGCTCCGGAAAATCAACGCCGGCACATCTCCGGCGCAAGGCACGCCCGCGCCCGCTGGTGCGATCGCCATGCAGCTCGGTGCGTTCGGCCCGGGGCTCCAGTTCGGGGTTCCGACGGCGCAAGCTGCGGGCGAGCCCGTCGTCGTGCAGAGCGCGCGAACCCGGCTTCCCGGTGACCGGGCCACACGCAATCTGACCTACGTCCAACAGGGCGCGGAGACGCTGGCGGTGATCGTGGACCAAGACAACGACTCGGAGATCGTTCAACTCTCGGCCCAGGCGGTCGAGCGGCTCCTCCAACGCCGCTGAGCGGCGGCGCTCAGCGTGAGGCTGCGCCGCCACGGCGATCGCGGAACTCTTCGTCGACGCTGCGGAGCCAGCCTGGCCTGGCGCCTTCGCGCCGTGCCCGCTCCTTAAAGGCCTTGATCCCCGCCTGCGCGCGCTCGAGCTCCTCCTGCGCGGCCTCGGTCCGCGCCCGCTCGTTCACGCGATTTTCCCCTCGGAGCCGGTGGTGCTTGCGGCGGGCGAGGGTTTCTGTGCGCGCGCTCTCACTTCGGGCGCGCGCACCCGCGACGGCCACGAGATGTCTCCGGTAATCGCGTTGCCACTGACGACGCTCGATGTCATCCGCGCTCAGCACCGAACGGGCGCGGGCCGCACGCCGCTCGAGCCCAGCCGAATCACCATCCGCGGATGCCGTCGTCGTCCAAGTCAGGAGACACGCGAGGAGGAGGCCCGCGCGCGCGAGGGGACGCGACCTCACGGGGCACCCCACAGGACCGCAGCGGGGCCGCGAGACCCCTCCGCGACGAACGCCGCGAGCGAGCGCTCGACCCCCGGGTCGAGCGCGGTGAAACGGAGCCCCTGACCTCTCCCGGTCCCACCCCGCGCACGGGATCCTTCGACGTTCTCCGACGCGACCCGGGTCCACACCACACGGGCGGTCACGCGCAGACGTGCCCCCGAGTCAGGCAGCGAAAAGGCGAGGGTGAGATCTCGACCGTGGGGCAGGGGGACCTCCATCTCGACGAAAGCGCCGCGGGGAGACAGGTTGAGAAGAATCCCCGGGACCCCGCTGGCCTCGACCCGAACGGGGACACAGAGCGAAGCGCGAGGACGCTCACGAGGGGCCTCGAAGCGGATGAGCCTCCGAATCGCTTCGACGAGCACGACCCGAGACACCGGTCGCGCGATCACATCGCTCGCCCCGGCACGGATCGCCCGCGCCCGCGAACCGACCTGCTCATTGCCGGCGACGATCACCACGGGGATCGTGCCGATGTCGGGGTCATTCCTGACCTCTCGACAGAGCGCGCTGCCATCCGGATCGCGGAGTTCGAGCGCCGTGATGATGACGTGGGGTCGCTCGCGCCGGGCAATGCGGAGCGCCTCCACCGCGCTACTGCACGACAGTACACGCCCCGACTGGGACAAGAAGCTCTCGCCCAGCTCGCGGAACCAACGGACCTCATCGACCAGCAGGAGCGTCGGGAGCGGCGAGGTCACTCGCGTGCCGCGAACTGCTCCGCGAGCCCGTGAAAGTTCGACTCGACGAACCATTGGTTCCCGAGCGTCGGCTTGCGGCTCCAGGTCTGGGTCTCACTGACCTGCTGCTCGATCGGGGAGTGCGGCGTATACGCGTAGTACTTGACCTCCACCACCGCACGCGAGAGTTCGTCTTCGATCTGGACCGGTTCCGACTCGTACTCGGTGAAACGGAACTCTCGAAAGTTCGGGAGACTTGCGAGATACGCGCCCCGACGGTCTGGCTCCACGAACTTCGCCGCCTCATCGAAGTTGCTCCATCGAACGAGGACCGTATACCGGTGCTGCGCGTCTTCGAGCGAGATCTCGCGACGCAGGGGGTCCGCCCAGCGCACCTCTCCGAACGCGCACCCCAACGAAGAGGCGCCAGCACACAAGAGCGCAAGCAGTACGAGCGGACGGGCGGTTCGCATTGTGGATCCTCCTCTGTGGGGCTGAATGCCTCGGCCTTCGCGGGAGGCCGGCCGCGGTCGTCCGCGAGCAGGCTGTTGCACGTCATCCGTCTATCGGCGACTCCCGTCGCGGGCTGGAGCCCGAGTCGCCTGTGATATCGTCGGACGCAACACGGGCGCCACACCTGCGGATCCGTAGAGGGGCAATGACGGATCGATTGTTGGGATTTGACATCGGCGGGACGAAGACCGCCTTTGTGATTGGGGACACCAAGGGCGCGATCTTGGCTCGTCGTCGCACCCCGACGCACCTCAGCGGCGACCCGCGGCGCGACGTGGCGGCGATGGCAGAGACCGGCCTCGCGCTGCTCGCGGAGGTGGGGGGGCGGCCCGCCGACCTCGTCCGGGCCGGCGCGGCGGTCCCCGGCCCTTTCGACCCCGATTCGGGGACACTGCTGCACCCTCCGAACATGCCGGGCTGGGAGTCGGTACCCATCGCCGAGTGGCTCTCACAGTCGCTGGGCTGCCCCGTAAGCCTCGAGAACGACGCGAACGCGGCTGCGCTCGCCGAGCACCGATTTGGTGCAGGACGGGGGATTGACGACCTCGTCTACTTGACAATGTCGACCGGCGTCGGCGGAGGGATCCTCCTCGGAGGCCAGATTCAGCGCGGCAGCGGGAGCGGCGCCGGCGAGGTCGGTCACGTACCGGTCGAGTGGCCGGGCGACCCGTGCAACTGCGGGCTTCGGGGCTGTCTCGAGGCGTACGTGGGCGGGGCCTGCCTCGAACGCCGTCTGACCGAGCAGGTCAACCCCGATAGCCGGCTGGCCCGCCTCGCAGGCGGGGGTGCGGTGCGTCCCGAACACCTGGTGGAAGCCGCGCGCGAGGGCTGCCCGGACGCGCTGCGGGAGATGGAGCGGTTCAACGAGTACCTCGCGCGTGGGATCGTGCAGCTGTGTTTCACGCTCGACCCGGCCGCGGTCATCCTCGGGACGATCTGTGTCGCCGCCGGAGAGGCGCTGTGTCTCACCCCCGTGCGGGAGAAGGTTCAGGCGCGGCTCTGGCCTGCGTTCGCCGAGCGCTTGTCGATCGTCCCCGCTCAGCTCGACGCCGAGCTCCCGTATCGCGCGGGGCTCGCGGTCGCGTTGGAACCCGGCGCCTGAGATCGCACGGGCTCAGACGCGCCGCCGCACGACCTCGTCCCACTCCGACCGGAACGCCGCGAAGCGCCCCTCTGCGATCGCGCCGCGCGCCTCTTCGAGCAACCGCAAGTAGAAGCGCACGTTGTGGAGGCTCGCGAGCCTCGGGCCAAGGGACTCTCCGGTCTGAATCAAGTGCCGGAGATACGCCCGGCTGTGGTGGGTGCACGCGGGACAGTCACAGCGAGGGTCGATCGGCTCTGGGTCGTCCCGGAAGCGCGCATGCTTGATGCGCAGCACGCCTTCGCTGGTGAACAGGTTGCCGTGACGGGCGTTTCTCGTGGGCACCACGCAATCGAACAAGTCGACCCCGCAAGCGACGCCATCGAGCAGATCCTCGGGTCGGCCAAGGCCCATCAAGTAGCGCGGCGCGTGCCCCGGGAGGCACTCATTCGACAGCGCGACGAGCTCGCTGCGCTGCGTCCGCTCCTCACCGAGGCCAAGCCCCCCATGCGCGTACCCGTCGAAGCCGATGGCGGCCGTCGCCGCTGCGCTGCGCTGCCGGAGGTCCGGATAGCGCCCTCCCTGAACGATCCCAAACACCGCCTGATCGTCGCGCTTGCGCGCGCGCGCGCAGCGCTCGGCCCAGCGCGCGGTCCGCTCGCTGGTCTGCTCGATCCGACGGCGCGCCTCGGCGGAGTCATCCCCCGCCTCGATCGGCTGGCACTCGTCGAGCACCATCGCGATGTCGGGGCCGAGCGCCTCCTGGACCGCAATGGCGCTCTCCGGCGTGAGCTGGCGACGCTGACCGTCGACCGGCGACTGGAAGACGATCCCGCTCTCGTCGAGGCGCATGCGATCCGCCAACGACGTCACCTGATACCCCCCGCTATCTGTCAGCCACGGACCGGTCCAACCGGTGAAGCCATGCAATCCCCCGAGCTGCTCGATCACCGCCTCACCCGGGCGTTCATGCAGGTGATAGGTGTTCGCCAGGAGGATCTGCGCCCCGAGCTCTCGGAGGTCGCGCGGAGCGACGCCTCGGACCGTGCCATAGGTCGCGACCGTCATGAAGGCCGGCGTCTCGACCGCACCATGCGCCGTCTGGAGCCGGCCCAACCGGGCGGCGCCGTCGGTCGCGACGCGCTCGAAGTCGAAACCTCGGGGAGACATCAAATCACCAACATCGCATCGCCGTAGGAATAGAAGCGATACCCCCGCGCGACGGCTTCGCGATAGGCGGCGAGGACACGTTCGCGCCCAGCGAAGGCGCAGACCAACAGCAGCAACGAAGACCGCGGCAGGTGAAAGTTCGTCAGCAGGACGTCCACGGCGCGGAAGGCGTCGCCCGGCCGCAGGAACAAGTCGGTCTCACCGCCCCCCGGCTCCACAGTCCCATCGCGGTTCGCGCGCGACTCGAGGACGCGGGTCGATGTCGTCCCGACGCTGACCACCCGGCCGCCGCGACGCCGGGTTCTGGCGATCGCCTCGGCCGTCTCTTCGGAGAGCTCGAAGCGCTCCGTGTGGAGCCGCCCCGTCTTCAGCTGCTGCTCCTCGAGCGGCTTGAACGTCCCCGGGCCGACATGCAGGAGGACGGAGGCCTGCTCGACACCTCGATCCGCGAGCGCCGCGAGCAAGCTCGGCGACAAGTGAAGTCCCGCGGTGGGCGCCGCGACCGCCCCCGGCTCGTCGGCGAAGACCGTCTGGTAGCGCGCACGATCGGTGACATCCTCCTCGCCGCGCTTGATGTAGGGCGGCAGCGGCATCTCTCCATAGTCGTAAGGCGAGACGCTCGTGTCGAAGGTGAGGGTCACCACGCCGTCCGTGCCGCGCGCGCTCACGCAGGCGTGGAGCGCCGGACCGCCGTCGGGCGCCTCAAAGCGCACCTCGAGTCCGACGCGGAGCCGACTGTTGCTCCGAAGCAGGGCGCGGTGTTGGCCGGGCACGCCGCCGACCGGCCCCAGCAAGAGCGCCTCGCAACGGCCCCCCGTCGCCTTGCGTCCGCGCAAGCGCGCGGCCACCACCCTGGTGCGGTTGACGACGAGGAGGTCGCCTCGCGCGAGCGCATTCGGGAGCTCGAGTACGTGGCCATCGCGCGGCGGCGCCGCGGGGTCGCCGCGGTCCAGCGTCAGCATGCGGGCACCGTCGCGCTCGGGCAGCGGGTGTTGTGCGATGGCGGTCTCGGGGAGGGAGAAGTCGTACGCTTCCAGGTCTTCGAGGCTATGGACCACCGGGCGTCTCCGAAGCCCGATCGGGACGGGGTGCCATGCGAGCGTCGAGTCCCTCGAACAGCGGGCGTTCCCCGTCCGCCCCCTCGGCCGCGATCGCGTCGTAGGAGAACAGCGCCTGGTCCGCGATCCCAGCGCGACTGGCGATATCGAGTTGCTCGAGCGCTCGCCCCGGGTTGTGGTCGAACAGCCAGGTCCCGACGCCCGCCCAGATCCGGTCGCCGGTCGGCAATCCCGCAAAGTGCTCGACCTGATAACGCAGGAGCCGGTCGTCGAGCGTGTAGATCATGGGCACCGCGAAGTCGATCGAAGACTCCTCCAGCCACCGGATCCAGTCCTGCGCGAGCGTCAGATAGGCACGGTCCGCGTAGGCGATGACCGCGGCAGACATTTCGATGTCGGGCTGCTGTCGGCGTGCCTGTTCCGTGATCGCCGCGACCATCTCGGTGACCTGATCTCGTCGCCACGCGTCCCAGCGGGACAAGTTGACCATGTTGCCGTCACGCGGAGCGCGCAGGTCGAGCTCCTCCTCGAAACGGAGGCGGCTCGGCTCGCCGTAGCCAAAGTCGAGCCCCACACCGAACCGAGAGCCCGGAACAAGCGGCAAGACCCCCGGGTGGCGGATGTAGTCCAGATGGAGCCCATCGAGCCCTGGATAACGCGTCAGCAGCTCGGAGAAGGCGGCGACGACCCACTCGCGGACCCCCGGGTTCGCCGGGTCGAGATACAGCCCGGGCGTCCCCATCCGGTACCAGGTCCGGTCCGGCTGCGGGAGCTCGTACTTCGGGTAGTCGAGCAGCGAGCGCCCCCGCCGGTCCACCAGCACCGCATCGCGACCCAGCTCGGTGAGGATCGGGGCACCGGCGTTGCGGGACAGGGAGAGGACATTGACCCAGGCGTGGACACGGAGATTGGCTTGATGCGCCTGCTCGATCAGCAGCGCCAGCGTGTCGACCCCCGTGGTCGCCAAGATCGTGCGATAGGGCGCCGCGTCAGCGAGTTCGGCGTCGTACCAGGCCCGTCCACCGCGGTACACCTGCACGAAGAGGTCGGTCACCCCGAGGGCCAGTGCGTCCTCGATCAAGAGTTCGACGCGCTGCGGGTCCTCCAACACGCGCTGCGAACCCTCACAAAGGACCCAGAGCGCGCGGCGACCAGGCTCCAGCTCGGGCGCTGCGACCGGAAGAGCGACTTCCGCGGTGGTTTCGAGCACAGGCGCAGGAGGCACCATCGCGGGGCTCTCGGCCCCGCACCCCGTAAAAACGCCCCCGAATGCGACGAACGCACTCAAGTGCGCCAACGAGTGGGCGATGACCGTTCGAAGGAACACAGCGCCCGAACGCTACAGAAGCAACCGGGTAACCGCACCGGCCAGGGGCCGGGTCTTTGACACAGCCGTCGGCTCCAGCAAACTGGGTGTGCAGGCGAGGGGGGCATTTCCGCGTGAAGGCGATCGAATCCGGCCAACGGGCGGTCCGCAGAAGGCTCATCGGGGTGTTGATCGCCGCGTTGGTGAGCCTCGCGAGCCTCCCTGCGCTCGGGCCCGGTCTCGCTTCAGAGACTCAGGCAGGGGCGGCAGCCTCGCTGCTCCAGCAGGCGCGGCGAGCGCGCGAAGCCGGCGCGCTCACAGAAGCCGCCCAGAAGTTCGAGGAGGTCGAGCGCCGCTTCCCGATCATCGGCGACCACGCGAGCGTGCTGCGCGCCGAGACGCTGACCCAAGCCGGTGACTCCGCCGAGGCCGTGGGCGTCCTCCTCGAGGCGCTCTCCTCGGACCCGGACTCACCCTTGCGCCCGACGATGCTCCGGGCCCTCGGCGACGCGCGACTGGGCTTCGCGGACGAAGCCGGCGCGCGGGCGGCCTGGGAGTCGGCGCTGCGAAGCCTACCCAAGGGCAAACGCCAAGAGCGCGCCGCGGTCCTGCTGGCGCTCGCAACGTCCCATGAGCGAGACGGCGCCCTCCTGAGCGCGGGGGAGCGCTATCGCACGTTGTGGGCCGAGTTTCCGACCACCGAGGAAGGCGACCGCGCAGCGCAGCGCCTGGAGGCGCTCGAAGCCTCGTCCACGGTGCCCCCGCGCGACGCCGCGGCGTGGCTCGCTCGCGGCGAACGGCTCTACCGGGCCCATCACAACGAGAGCGCGCTGGCGGCCTACGAGCGAGCGCTCGCGATGGGGCTCACGGGGCGGCCCGAGGCGACAGCCCGGAAGCAGCGAGCCCACACACTGTTCCGAATGCGCCGCTACCGGACGGCGGTCGAGGCGTTCGCTGCGCTCCCGTCGTCTGCCGAACGAGACCTCTGGCATGCGCGTTCCCTCGCGCGCGCCGACCGGGTTCCGGAGTCGATCGAAGCGTTCCAGCGGCTCGCCAAGAGCAATCGCGGTGAGCTCGGGACGCGCGCGAGCTTTCTGTCCGGACTCCTGCTGGCGGGGCGCGGGTTCGACGAACGCGCCCGCGAGCAGTTCGAGCGGGTCTCGCGGAGCCGTTTTCCAGGGTTGGCCAGCTCTGCCCGCTGGCGACTCGGCTGGCAGGCCTTTCAGCGCGACGACTTCACCTCAGCCCGGCCCAAGTTCGCCCAGCTCGCCGCAGCCGAGCCGGATCCCATTCGTGCGCTGCGGTGGCGCTACTGGCACGCACGGACGCTGGAGGAGCTCGGAGACCCGCAGGCGCAGCCCGAGTTCGCTTCCATCGCCTCGCAGTACCCCTTCACCTACTATGGCTGGCGCGCGAGCTTTCGCGTGCCGACGGCCGCCTCCGAGGCAGCCGCGCGGCCGACACGGCGTCCGCCGAAGAACGGGAGAGGCCGGCTCCCCGCCCGGGTCCTCGACCGCGCGCGGATTCTGATCGCGGCCGACTATGTGGCGCGCGCCCGCGACGAGCTCGAGCCGCTCCGGCGCAAGGCTCGCGGCTTGACCGAACGGCTTGAGCTCGCGCAGCTCCTGCGCGACAGCGGCGACTACTACGGCGCGCAACGCCTCGTCGTGGACTCGCACGTGCACGAGCTCGCACAGGGGCCTACACCAAAGTTCGAAGAACTCTGGTGGCACGCCTGGCCTGCCGCCTTCGGCGACGAGGTCTCGACCGCAGGCGACCAACGGATCGCGGCAGACCCGGAGCTCGTCTACGCAATCATGCGCGAAGAGAGCGGGTACCGCCCCGCCGTGCTGTCCTTCTCCGGGGCCTATGGGCTCATGCAGATCATGCCGACCACCGGCGAACGTCTCGCCCGCGTTAGCGGGCGGATGCCGTTCGAGCGCGACGACCTTCTCGAACCCACCACCAACGTCGCGCTGGGAACGTGGTACCTCGGCGAGCTCGACGCGCGCTTTCCCGGTCGCCTCTCCGCGGCGATCGCGAGCTACAACGCTGGGCCGGAGGCGGTCTCCAGCTGGCTCGACGAGGACCCGAGTCTCGCCGACGACGAGTGGGTCGAAGCCATCCCCTACGATCAGACCCGGCAATACGTGAAGCGCGTCCTCCGGAGTCTTCACGCCTACCGCGTGCTCTACTGACCGAGGCGGGGTCATGGGAAACCGCGCGCATCCGCCGGAGACGCATCGGGAGCTGGACCTCATCGGCCTCGGCGAAGTCTCACTGGACCGTGTCCTCCGGGTCCCTCGGTTTCCGATGCGAGGCGAGAAGGGCGCGGTTACGGCCGAGCATGAGGAGCCGGGCGGACAGGTCGCGACTGCGGTGCTCGGCTGCGCCCGGCTCGGCTTGCGCACCGCTTTTGTCGGCGCCGTCGGCGACGACCGCGAGGCAGACGCCGCGCTCCAACCTCTGCGGGCCGCGGGTGTCGCGCTTCGAGGGATCCAGCAGGTCCCTTCAGGCGCGACGCGACGCGCCTTCATCCTGGTCGAGGACGAGACCGGGGAACGGACAGTCCTCGAACAGCGGCATCCGACGACCCGACTCGACGTCGCGGCGCTCGAACCCGACGCGATCGCCGGGAGCCGGGGGTTGCTCGTCGATACGACGGACATCGCTGCGTCTGTCGCGGCGTCGCATATCGCCCGTTCGGCGGGGACGCTCGTATTCCTGGATGCGGACGACCCCTCTCAGACGCTCGATGCGCTGCTGCCCCTGGTGGACTTCGCGATCGTGAGCCAGAACTTTGCAGAGCATCTCTCCGGCTCCGGACCGATTGCGGCGGGGTTGGCCCGACTGTCTGCTGCGGGACCCGCGGTAGCGGTCGCGACGCTCGGCGAGCGGGGCGCGATCGCCGTCCAGGGGACCCGAACGGTCGAGGCGCGCGCGCTTCGGGTCGAGGCCGTCGACACCACAGGGGCTGGGGACGCGTTCCGCGCGGGGTGGATCGTCGCCACGCTCGCAGGCGATCCGCTGGAGGGTTGCCTGCGCGTCGCGAACGCGGTCGCCGCCATCAGTTGCACCCGTGCGGGGGCGCAAGGCGGATTGCCTACCCCCGAGGAACTTGAAAGGTTCCTGGCAGACGTGAACCCGCAGGGGAGGGCGCCACGCGGAGGACCCTAGTCCTCCTCGCCCTCCGTCGACTTGGTCGCGTCGTCGAAGAACTCCTCACCGCTTTGCGGTGTTCGCGCCGCCGGGCGCTCCAGGTCGAGGTCATCGTCGCGCCGGCGGTCGTCATCGTCCTCCAGCAAAGGGGCCATGGGCCGAACCGTCGGTCGAATTGGCTGATCACTCGGGGAACTCTTGGCCGTCTTCCTCGGGCGGTCCGCCTGATTGGCGTCGCACTTCGGACACACCGCCTCTTCCTTGTTGAGGTCGTAGAACTTCGCGCCGCAGGAGAAGCACTCCCACTTCGTGCCCAGCGGCGACGAGCCGGAGTCCGGTCGTCGCGCCCCAGCGCGGAGCTCGACCTTCGGACGAGCGGCTTTCTTCTTCTTTTTCTTCTTCTTGTCGCCACCGGCCTTCTTGCTCGAGGCTTTCTTGGTCGAAGCCTTCTTGGCGGCGGCCTTCTTCGTATCAGCCTTCTTGGCCGCTGCCTTTTTCGGCGCTGCCTTCTTCGGCGCGGCCTTTTTCGGCGCGGCCTTCTTGGAGACCGCCTTCTTCGACGCCTCCTTCTTGGCGGGCGCCTTCTTAGTGGCGGCCTTCTTCTTCGGGGCCTTCTTGGCCGAGGCTTTCTTGGCGGGCGCCTTCTTCGCCGTCGACTTCGCGCCTTTCGGCTTCGAGGTCACGGCCTTCTTCGTGCGGCTCTTCTTGGCGGTCATCGAGGCGGTTCCTTGCAGTCGCGCGGATGGACTGGATCCACCGGGGACCGGATCCAGTCTCGTGCACGACACCAAAGTCCGCGGTCGTGCACTGTTTTATCTCAGGGGAGGCGCACGCCGTATAGCACACGATTCGACTTGCGGGAAACGCCGAGCGACGGAACCGACTAAGTCGGGGCGAAAACAACTCGGCCAGACGCGGGTAGGGCGCGTTTAGGGCCCTCTGAGGGCTCGCTCAGCGAACTCGACGGCCCTGTCGCGTCAGCGGCCGGCTCGACGATCCATAGGTTCCGGAACACGACGGGGTTCCAGTGGTCTTGCAAGAAAAGGGCGCCCGCGTCCGGCGTTTCCGGCGCTCCTTGGCCCGTCGGCCCGAACAACGCGCGGTCCCGATGAATCGCGACGCCATTGTGGCGCACCGACACGCGAGCGGGCTCCACTCGCTTCCCGTCGAGGCCAAAGCGGGCGGCCCGAAAGTCGATGTCGTAGGTCTGCCAGGCCAGCGGGGGAAACGACATGTTGAGCCGCGGCCGCGCGACCTCGTAGACACCGCCGCACTCGTTCCATTCGCCGGCGAGGCCGAATGAATCGAGGATCTGGATCTCGTAGCGGCCCTGGAGATAGACGCCGCTGTTGCCCCGGCCTTGCCCCCGCGCGCGCGGCATGAAGGGCGTCCGAAACTCGACATGGAGGAAGAAGTCTCGAAAACGCCGAAGGCTGGTCGCGCCCGCCTCGAGGAACCCGTTTTCGTCGACCTGGCCGGTGAATCCCTGCGTCTCCCCGTCGAACAGGACCGTCGCCCCCGCTGGCGGCATCGCGAGCAGCGTCGGGCTCTCACGCTGCACCCGACGCATCGCGAACACCTCGCCCCGACCGAGGGTCCCGCGCAGCGACTCGCCGTCCCCGACGGCTTCGAAGTCCTCTCCGTGAAACACGACCCTCTGGCCCCGCCGCTGCCCCCCGATCCGTCGCCGCGGTTGCCGCTGCGGCGCAGGTCCTCGGCCAGGCAAGCCGTCGCGCAGCAGAACCAGGTCAAACGCGCCGTCTCCCAGCGCGATCACCTGCGCCGCGAGTGATGTCCCTGCGCTCTCGTACTCTCCCTGGACGCGAGAGTCGAAGTCACGGGCCCGCGAACTCGAGCCGAGCGGCCCGCAGCCCACACAGGCCACGCAGCCCAGGAGGAGGGCCAGGAACCCAGGCCACAAGCGATCACTCCACCCCACGCCCCTGCGAGGCGCCCGCGCGCCCGGCACGACGACCACCGCTCACTCTTTCCCGGGCGGGGCGCCCGCCGCGGGCGAGGGCTGGGGTGGGGCGCGCCGAAAACGTTCGGCGTACACGATCGGCTTGACCCCCGAGATCGCGGTCACGACCAAGGTCGTGCTGACGATCATCTCCTCGCCGAGCCCTTGCAGCTCGAAGGTGTTGGAGCCGTAGGCTTCTTCGGCCTTCCAGTGAGTCCGAATCCCATCACCTTGGCGCTCGGAGCGGACCTCGAAGACGCCGCGATCACTGCGGGCGATGCGTGTCTGGCCGTCGAGTGTGAGCGGGCTTGGCGCTTCGCCGCGGGAGCTCATTCGAACGCCATCGTCATCAACCTCGAAGACGTAGCGCGCAGACGGCTGGGTCGAGTTGCGCAGGACCGGTCCGGCGATGCCTCGCATGACCCAGGACAACGGCGTGATCGCAGTCTCGATCGCGCTCAAGCGTTCCTGAGTCGGCTCGGAGCCCACACGCTCCCACTCGCCAGCAAACCCACGGAGCGTGGGCTCAGCGCCTGCTGCCCCAGAGAGCGTCGTCAGCAACAGCCAGAGCGGCATCCAGCGCCGCCACGAGGGGAGACAGAGGCCCAAGGCATCGGGAGGCAGGGTCGAGCCCCCTCCGGATTCCCTATTTGTCATAATATTTCTTATCGGACATTCTCAACCCAGGCCTGCCGGACACCCCGCCGGTCCCTTGCCCCACGGCGACCTCCCGCCCGCGCGCGATCGGCGACGGCTAGCGCGCCTGCAACGCGCGAATCTCGCGGAGTTCCCAATCGATGTGATCGGGGAGCAAGAAGCCCGGCGCCTCGGTCTCGAGCTGCTGCAGGAGCGCGACTGCCAACGCCGCTTCGCCCGCGCGGGCCCGGAGATGTGCGGCCTCCGCGAGCGCGTCGTAGCGCAGCGGATAATTCGCGATCGCCCCTGCACGCTCATACGCGGCAGCGGCGACCCCCAGCTCCCCATCGACCTCAGCGGCCGCGCCGATCCGCTCGAGCAGCAGCCCGCGCAACGCTCCCTGAGCGCCTTGTGCCGCCGCTTCCCACGCCACGACGGCATCGCCAGAGCGGCCGAGCTCGACCATCAGCTCCCCTTGCTCGAGTGCCGCCAACGCAGCCGTGACGCTGCCGTCATACTCGTCGATGACCCCTTCGAAACCCGCGACCGCTTGCTCGCGCGCCGCGAGGGCAGCCGCGGCGTTCGCCGGTTCAGCGATCTCGAAACTTCCTGGCTCAGCGCCCATCGCGCTTCGATAGGTCCGCTGGACGCTCGCGAGCGCCTCTCCCGCCTCCCGCGCCGAGTCCTGCCGGCTCGACTGAACGACACCCACCACGAGCGCGCCTACGAGCAACGCCCCCAGCGTCCCGAGGATGGGCGTTGGGTTTGCGCCGATCCACTCCCCCAGACGCTCGCTGCGGCTTTGCAGTGCGTCGAGTGATATCCCAGTTTCGTCCGGCGTCGGATTCTTACGACTCACGCGGTATTCCCCTCACGGCTGGCGTTGTGCAGCGGAGTGTATCGGGCGAAGGGACGAGTTTCGACCACGGCGGGCTTCCGCCCGGCACCCTCAATCGCTTCGGCGCGCCCGCAAGCGGATACGCACAGGGGTCCCCGCAAAATCGAAGCGCTCGCGAAGACGGTTCTCGAGGAACCGGAGGTAGGACGGCAGGATCGACCGGGGCTCGGTACAGAACAGAAAGAACGTCGGCGGATGGACCCCGACCTGCGTCGCGTAGAAGAACCGGATCGGGCGCCTGCGAGGACCCCGGCGCGCCATCGAGGGTTCATGTCGTGTGACGGTCTCCTCGAGCCAGCGGTTGAGCTCACCGGTGGGGACGCGGCGGTCTCCGGATCCATACACGCGCTCGATGACGGGCCAGAGGCGCTGGAGGCGCGCGCCCGTGAGCGCCGAGACCGTAATGACCGGATAATGTGTCGCGAAGCGAAGCACCTGCTTGAGTTCGTCCTGAACCGCCTGTCCCTGCTCTGCTGACGTGATCAGATCCCACTTGTTCAGGACGACCACCGCGGCGCAGCCGCTGTCCGCCACCAGGTTGACCACGCGGGCGTCCTGGTCGGAGACACCCTCGGTCGCGTCGATCAGGATAAGCGCCACCTCCGCGCGCTCAAGCGACCGGACCGTCATGAGCGCGCTGCCGCGCTCCGCGCGCTCCGATCGCCGCGCCGCGCGCCGAAGCCCCGCCGTATCGACCAACACGAGCGGCCTGCCGGCGTCTCCCTCCCGCTCGATCCGAATGTCGACGGAGTCCCGCGTCGTCCCGGGGACCTCGGAGACCACGACCCGCTCCTGCCCCGCGAGCTTGTTCAGCAGCGAGCTCTTTCCCGCGTTCGGGCGCCCAACGATCGCGATCCGGAGTGCATCCTCGTCCTCGAAGACCGGGTCCCCCCCAGGTTCCGGCAGCGCTGCGACGAGCTGCTCCAGCGCGTCGAACGCGCCAGTTCCGTGCTCCGCGGACATCGCCATGACCGGCTCGAGGCCCAGCGCAAAGAACTCATGGACCCGATCGCGATGCTCTGGCACGTCGATCTTGTTGACCGCCACCGCGAGCGGCTTGTCCGAACGGCGGAGCGCGCGCGCGATCTCCTCATCCTCGGGCAGGAGACCGGCTTTCCCGTCGACCACGAAGAGCACGGCGTCCGCCTCCCGAACCGCCGAACGGGCTTGCGCCTGGACGGCCGCTCCGAGCTCGTCATCCGCGTCCGGGTCGAGCCCCGCGGTGTCCACGATCAGGACGCGCCGCCCACCGAGGTCGACCTCCTCCGAGATTCGATCCCGCGTGAGCCCCGCGATGTCCGCCACCAGAGCCCGCCGATGCCCGGCGTAGCGGTTGAACAGGGTGGATTTACCGACATTGGGTCGGCCCACGATCGCCACGATCGGCGTCGTCGAGCGGGGCTTGCGCGCATCGGGGACAGTCACGACCCGGAGACTAGCCCTGCTCGACACGAACTTGACAAGCTCTCGAAAGGGCTTTTACGCTCCCCCCTGGCGCGCAGGCGATCTCCGATCCTTTTCTGCGCCCTGGGAGGTCCCCCGTGAAACAGTCGTCGCGTCGCCGTTGGGTGGCGAGCGTTACCGCCGCGTTGCTCCTCTCGGTTTCTCCAGCTCCAGCCGAAGCCTCTCCCCAGACGCTTCTCCGGGGACTTGGTAATGTCGCGCTGGCGCCGCTGGATGCAGCACTCGCGCCGGTCACCACGTTTATCGGTCTGCGCCAGAACCTGCAGGACATCGATGACTCGCCTGGGGTCCGGCTCTTCTACCCGATCCCAGCGTTCTTCTACGCGACGTCGATTCAGATTGGCTGCGCCTGGATCCGGTCGCTCAGCGGCGGCCTCGAGGTCGCCGTCGGCGTCCTCGTCCTGCCGTTCGACACGGACCTGGACCCGCTCTTCGATCCCGTCGACGACGCGGATGCCCTGGTCGAAATCGACATTGACTACATGGATTACCCGCTGCGCTTCGGAGTGAACTACACCATCTCCGGAGGCTGACGGCCGCCCGACGCCCACTCGCGGGCAGTTACTGCGGCGAATCGTTCAGGAACGCCTCCGTCCGCGCGAGAATGGCGCCCTCTTCACGGGGGTCGAGCCACTCCACGCCCTCCACGGCGCGCAGCCACGTTCGTTGACGCCGCGCGAACTGACGGGTGTCCTTGCCCATCTCCACCACCGCGTTCGCGAGGGTGTCCCCACCATCGACGACCGGGTTCATATGGCGATACCCGATCGCCTGCATCGGTCGAAGGTCCGCCGCGTAACCGCGCCGCCGCAACTCACGCACCTCCCGAAGCAGGCCCGCGTCGATCATCAGGTCACACCGAGTCGCGATCCGCTCGTTGACGACATCGCGCCCGGGATCGAGCGCCAGATGCAACGTCTCGAAGCGCTGATCGGAGAATCCGTGCTCATCCCGCACCGCAGAGGCCTCGCGTCCTGCGCCCGCCACGATCTCGAGCGCGCGGATCGTGCGACGCGCGTCATTCGGGTGGATCCGATTCGCCGCTTCCGGGTCGAACTCGCGGAGCCGCTCGTGCAGGCGGCGGGGCTCTCCAGCCTCAACGGCCACCGCGTGCTCCTCCTCGAGCTTCGCGCGGAGCTCGCGATCCGGCGGCCCGGTCTCGATCAACCCCTGCAAGAAGCTACGGATGTAGAGCCCTGTCCCGCCGGTCAGGACCACCAACCCGCCAGCGGCGTGGATCTCCGCTGCCTTCGCCCGCGCCTCTCGTGCATAACGTCCCGCGCTGTACTCAACGTTCGGCGCGACGATATCGAAGAGGTGGTGGGGGACCTGAGAACGCTGCTCGAGCGTCGGTTTTGCGGTGCCGATGTCCATATACTGGAACACCTGCATCGAGTCGGCGTTGATGATTTCACCGCCGAACCGGGAGGCGATCTCGATCGCCATCGAGGTCTTGCCTGCGGCGGTCGGGCCGGTCACGACCACGACCCGGCCGTTAGTCGTGGAGCCCGCGTCATCCATGGGGGCGGCAGCGTAGCAGGCCACGACGGTGTCGCAGCCGCTGAACACGTCTAGCGTCGCCCAAATCGGCGCTCGATCTCCGCCATATCCAGCGCCACAGCGACCGGTCGACCGTGAGGACAGGTCGGCGCCCACGGGATCGTGTCGAGCTCCCGCAACAATCCCTGCTGTTCCTCCAGTTCGAGGTGGTCGCCCGCGCGCCGCGCGGCGTGGCAGGCGAGCGACGCAAAAAGACGGTCAACCACCGGGAACCAACGGCTCGCGTCCGCGCCAAGCTCCCCCCGCACACCCTCCGCGCTCAGTTCGCGCGCCAGCTCCGTCACGAGGTCGGCCGGGTCGCGATCGGTCAGCAATACGGGGACTGCGCGAAGCAGTCCGGCGTCTTCCCCAAACCCTTCTATTTCGAAACCAAGCTGAGACACCACGTCGGCGTGCTCGCGTAGCGCGGCGAGGGAGCGCGGATCGAGCGGAACCGGCAAGGGCGTCAGCAAACCTTGGGAGGCGACCTTTTGGTTGCCCCACTCGGAACGCAGCCGCTCGTAGACGATCCGTTCATGGGCGGCGTGCTGATCCACGAGCAACAGCCCGTTCTGCCCCTCGACGAGCAGATAACTCGCGTGCAGCTGCCCCACACACCGCAGGTCCCCAAACCGAAGACCGGGCGCCTCGGCTCCGAGCGGCCTCGCGGGTGAATCACCCACGACGTCCTCGCTCGACCGCGCCGCAAAGATCCAGTCCGTCGTCTCCCCCGCACGCGACGGCTCAGGTCCGGGGCGAGCCGGCCCCTGCCATCCACCCGCTTCCACAGAGCGTACAGGCGTGTGCCACCCGCTCACTCCCGCAGGACCCGGCGCCGGCGCCGAGGTCTCCTCAGTGCCCCCTCCGCCAAGCCAGGTACGGCTCGCGATCGTGTCGCGAATACTCCGGCGCAAGAGCCGGTGAATACCGCGCGGGTCCGCAAAGCGGACCTCCCACTTCGCCGGGTGAACGTTGACATCGACCTCGGCTGGCGGGACCGTGAGGAAGACGACCGCGGTCGGGAAGCGTCCGCGCGGCAACCAGTCCCTGTAGACATCGAGGACCGCTTGCCGCATCAGCTTGTCGCGCACCGGCCGCCCGTTAACGAAAAGGTACAGCCCGCCCGTGTTGGCGCGCGTGTTCTCAGGCGTCGACACATACGCCTGCAAGTGCCCCAGCGCGTCCTCGGTCTCGACCGCCACCAGCGACGCTGCCTCCTTCTCCGAGAGAACCAGCGCGATGCGGTCGAGGGGGTCCGCGGTGGCCGGCCAAATCAGCGCCTCGCGGTCGTCACGTCGGGTCTCGAAGTGCACGCCGGGCAGCGCCAGCGCGAGGCGACCGATCCAGTCCGCGATGTGGCTCCACTCGGTCTGGGGGCGCTTCAGGAACTTGCGCCGAGCGGGGACGTTGCCGAACAGGTCCGCCACCTCGACCCGCGTCCCTTCCTCTGCCGAGATCGGCCCCTCGCTCTCGATCTCGCCGTGGTCGAGCCGGACCTCGTAGCCCGTGCCCTGCGTCTCGACCCCCCGCGGGCGCGTGCGTAGCCGCATCCTGGACACGGAGGCGATGGCGGGGAGCGCCTCGCCACGAAACCCGAAGCTCGAGATCCGCAGCAGATCGTCCGGCGAAACCAGCTTGCTCGTCGCGTGCCGCTCGAGGCAGAGGCGCGCTCCCTCCGGGGACATTCCAACGCCATCGTCCGTCACGGAGACGAGCCGCGTGCCGCCTTCTCGCACTGCGAGCCGAATCCGCCCCGCATCCGCGTCGAGGGCGTTCTCGACAAGCTCCTTGACCACGGAGGCCGGACGCTCGACGACCTCCCCCGCCGCGATCTGGTCGATGACTGTGTTCGAGAGCCGCTGAATCACGGCGGCCGCCTTGCCCTGCTCCAAAGGTTTCCACCCCGAATAGTCGTGCGTTCAGGGTACAATTTTGGGCGGATATGGCACCGTCCTGCTCGAACTCGCAGGCAGTATTGACAAGCGATTGATTCATAAATAGTTTTCCAGTAGGCGGATTCTGCCTACGGGGGGTTTGGGCCATGAGTGAATCAGGCATGGGGGGACGAGGCGTCGGACCGGTTACCGGGACCGAAGAGCCTCAAGCGCGAACGATGGAATCGACAACTGTGCAAAGAGGAGCCGAGCGAATCGTCGGTTCAAGTGAGCTAACGCAACGCGCTGTCGAACAAGCGACGGCCGCTGCGCGCGCGCCTGGAGCCGTCCTGATCGTTGGGCAACCCGGCGCAGGCAAGTTGCACTTCGCGCGAGCGATTCATTCGTGGAGCCCGCGCGCCGCGCGACCGCTCGTCATCTTTTCCGCCGCGGGCTCACCTGCATCGCGGCAGCCAACGGAGTTGTTTGGTCGATCGGACCACGCCGGCGTCCTCGCGCAAGCCGGCGACGGGACGCTGATCATTAAGGGCATCGACGAGCTCTCGGGTTCTGCCCGCGCAACGCTCCTCCAGACGTTGGAGACCGGCTCATACCGGCTCGAAGACAACCCGGAGGCCCAGCCGCTGCGCTGTCGCATCTTGATGACGAGCGTTAGCGGCGAGCTGACCGCGCCCCATTCGCGCGTCGATGTTACTTCGCTCGCGGAACGCTCCGAAGACGTGCCTGCCCTCGCGGCGCAGTTCCTCGCGACCTCCGCAGCCGAGAGCGGGATCGAGGCGGTTGGCTTCACGCCCGAGGCGCGCCGCTGGATGGTGGACGAGCCCTGGGTGGGCAACGTCCGCGAGTTGCAGGAGCGGGTGCGTCAAGCCCTGCTCCTGGCGGGTACAGGAGCCATCTCGATCGAAGCGCTCATGCTATCCAACGACGGAGACGAGGTGCCCTCATTCAAGGAAGCGAAGCGCGCCTTCGAGACGCGCTACGTGGAGAGTCTGCTCCGGAGGTGCCGCGGGAACATCAGCCGTGCTGCTCGTCTCGCAAAGAAGGACCGCAAGGACTTCTATGACGTGATCCGTCGGACCGGAGTGAACCCACAAGAATTCCGCTCGTAGCGGAAACGCCGACGCGAACGGAACAGTTCCGGCCCTCCGATGCGTGTCGCCGTCGCCCAAGTTTGCTCGACCGACGACGTCGAACGGAACCTCGTCGCGGCGGGCGCAATGATCGCCGAAGCCGCCCAACGCGGTGCGACGTTCGTTGCGCTGCCTGAGGCGTTCGCTTTCCTTCGCCGCGAGGGAGACGCGATCCCGCACGCGCGCGCGCTGGGGTCCAACGCGCGCGCGGCGATCGCCAACTGGGCCGCGACGCACAATGTCTGGCTCCTCGGCGGGAGCATCCCTGAGCCGGTGGAGGGATCGAGCCAGCTGTACAACACCAGCGTCCTCGTCGACCCCTCGGGCCAGGTCGTCGCTGAATACAGGAAGATCCACCTCTTCGACGTCGACCTCGCTGGCGGCACCGATCGATACCGGGAGTCCGATACCTACGCCGCGGGGCGGGACGTCATCGTCGCGCCCGGGCCGGACGGCGGAGTAGGCCTGTCGATCTGTTACGACCTGCGGTTTCCCGAGCTCTACCGACACCAGGTCGACCAGGGGGCCCGTTGGCTCTGCGTCCCCAGTGCCTTTACCCGGGAGACCGGGAAGGACCACTGGGAAGTGCTCCTGCGGGCCCGTGCGATCGAGAGCCAGTGCTATGTGATCGCGCCCGCCCAATGTGGGCAACACTCCCCGGAACGAGCGAGCCACGGCCGCTCGCTCATCATCGACCCCTGGGGCCTGGTGCTCGCCCAGGGCGGCGACGAGCCCGCGCTGGTGATCGCCGATTGCCCGCCCGCCGCGATCGACCGCGCCCGCACCGCGGTGCCTTCCCTACGCAACCGCCGCCTCTAACGATCCGTCCTGCCACCCCGGATTCCGCGTTCGCGACTCAAGCACTCGGCGATCCCAGCCGAAGACAAGTGCAACGTCCTGCAGTGCGTGGAAGGAAACCGGACATCTCATGAAGGCCGCACCCGCATCAATCGCCTCGCTCGAGATCGCGACCGGCGACTTCGCCGGAACGACCTACGCCCTTGGGCCGGACCCGACGCGGATCGGGCGCAACCCGACGACCGACATCACCCTGCTCGACCACGGGATCAGCCGCGAACACGCGGTAGTCACCCGAGACGCAACCGCTGGGACGCACCGTGTCGAGGATCTCGACTCCACCAACGGCACACGCGTCAACGGGAAAGCGGTCCAGACCGCCACGCTCGCCGACGGTGACGAGATCGAGATGGGGCATACCCGATTTCGTTATTCGAAGTCATAACGCTCGACTCGGCGGTCGCCCCGAACGGTGCCGCCGTCATTTGAAACCGTTCTTTTGGAACACGAGGAAACCGAGAGGAAATGGCAATGCGATCCGGATTTTTTTCGAATAAGGGGCTAGCACTCCAAACGCTGCTTCTCGCGACGCTCCTGTTTGGAGGCTGCGCCTCCCACACCCTCGAGCCGCTCCCGGCCGCCCCCAAACCCGCCATCTACAGGGTCGGAGCACCGGACCAGCTCGTGATCCAGGCGCTCCCCGACCCCGCGATCGAGCGGAGCGTCACGGTGCGCCCCGACGGCTACATCACCTTTGATCTGATCGGCGACGTCGAAGCCGCCGGTCGTACCTGTACCCAGATTGCGGACGACATCGCGCGACGGCTGAGTCGCTTCAAGCGCGACGCGAGCGTCACCGTGAGCGTTGAGGCTGCCCGCAGTGAGCTCATCACGATCTACGGCGAGGTCAATTCGGTCGGTACCATCCCGCTCGTCACCGAGATCCGTGTCGGCGAGGCGATCGCCATGATGGGGGGACCCGTCTTCACGGCCTGGAAGTCGCGCATCCGAGTGATTCGCTCATCCGCCGACAAGACCGAGCTGCTCGCGGTCAACCTGACTGACATCGAGGCTGGCGACTTGACGACAAATATCGTCCTGCGCGATGGCGACATCGTCGTGGTACCCCCGACGCCCATCGCGCGCTTCGGGTACTTCCTCCAGACGATCTTGTTTCCCTACCAGCAGGTTCTCGGGCCAGGCCTCGCGGGAGCCAACCTCGCGACGAGCCTCGGAGGCTTCTAGATTCGGGCCGAGACGCCCCCCTCTTCTTAGCTTGCGCCCCGTCGCAGGAGGATTTGGGGGATCGTCCGGAGCATGATCGCGAGGTCACCGGCCGGACTCCAAGAGTCGATGTACTGGCGATCGAGCCTCATCCACTCCTCGAAGTCGATCTCGTTGCGCCCGCTGATTTGCCAGAGGCAGGTCAGACCCGGGCGCATCGAGAGTCGACGTCGATCCCCGCCCTGGTATGCAGCGACCTCGTCCGGCGTCGGGGGGCGCGGGCCCACCAAGCTCATCTGCCCGGTCACGACGTTCCAGAACTGGGGCAACTCATCGATGCTCCACTTTCGCAGCAGCCGCCCCACCCGGGTCGTCCGCGGATCGTCG
>Ga0315331_10000442_pt1 | contig 28583 bp, 20 predicted proteins | sample M160m34915metaG_FD_203456 | JGI IMG/M metagenome (GOLD analysis project Ga0315331, IMG submission 203456) | Ammonia-oxidizing marine archaeal communities from Monterey Bay, California, United States - M1 60m 34915 | ecosystem: Environmental > Aquatic > Marine > Intertidal zone | place: USA...
GTAATTACACCAGTTGAACTGTTGTAAGCAATGCCTCCGTCTCCACTAGCAAGAGTGGCACTAATTGCCGCTCTGTAGTCTGAGTTACCTGGGCCTGTATATGTATATACACCGTTGCTACCATATGATAATGATCCATCACCACTTGTTACTGCACTAAAGAAGTTTTCAATTTCTGATTCTGTATAAATTCTTTCATAAGCAGAACCATTTCTTGTTGTTTCCCAATAATCGTTTGTTTCGTTCCATCTTAACTGAACGTTATCTGATGTTCCTCTTTCTACTTCAATACCTGCGTTCTGGGAAGGGGTTCCAGACTCGTTATTGTTTAATACTAAGATATTATCATCTACAGTTAAAGTTTCTGTGTTAAGAATTGTTTGCGTTCCGTTAACAGTAATGTTTCCACTAAAGATTGCATCAGCACTAAATGTTTTAGCACCAGCAATAGTTTGTGTTCCTGCTGTTCTTACAACTGAACTATCAACTGCTACTGCATCTGCGGCAACACTTATACCATCACCTGCACCTACGGCAAAAGTTCTACTAGCGGCTATTGTTCCGCCTCCAGTTAAACCTGCACCTGCTGTTAATGTAACACCTGAGTGAGCAATGTTTTCGTCTGCAACATAACCACTTAAATTGTGAATATCAATTTCACTATCATTTGTTGTTATTGTTCCTGAACTGATATCAATACCTGTTCCACCAGTAAAGTGTGCTCTTACTTCTGAGGCACTTGGGCCTGTGTAAGTAATTACACCTGTTGTATTATTATATGCTAATGAGCCATCGCCACCTGCATCTGTAACACTTAATTGTTCTAAACCAATGATTCCATAATAGTCTGAACCGTTATTTGAGAATTCCCATTGGTCGTCTGTTTCGTTCCATCTAAATATAACGTCTGTTGCGTCACCTCTATCAACTTTAATACCAACGTTCTCACTTGGAGAACCTGATGTTCCTGCATTTAAGTCAATTAAGTTATCTGCAACTGTAAGAGTTCCACCAGCACTTGCTAGTGTTCCGTTTACTGTTACGTCATTACTGAATACTTTGTTTCCTGCTATTGTTTGAGCGCCAGTTGTTCTAACAACTGTAGCATCTACTAAAATTGTTCCTGAACTGTTAGTAATACCATCGCCACCTGTTAAGTAAGTTGCGCCATCAACGTATGCCTTTCTTGCGGCATCGTTAGCCTGAACTGGAGCAACCAATCCGTTAATGTGATTACTGTTTACATTAAGATTACTTGCTAAAGTAATACCACCTGTTGATGAAATTGTTTTTGATGCTGTTAAAACAACATCAGTTTTCATCTGGATATCACCACCAGCAGTCATTTCAATATCACCTGAACCGGTAGTTAGAATACTCATGTTCTGGTTAGTATCAGCAGTAAACTGGATTGTTCCTGAACTGTCTTCAATAACTTTAACACCATTAACGTATAATGATCCTGGACCAATATATACATCTTTCCACATGTTTGTTGCGGCACCTAGTGAGAAAGTATTATTTGCTTGAGGTTCTAAATTACCTTGCCAACCTGTTCCACCAGCAGTTTTATCATAAAATGCTTCGTTTACAGATACTGTTACGTCACCTGATGTTCCGCCACCTGTTAAACCATCACTTGCTACAACTGATGTAATATCACCTGTTGGAACTGCCGCTACTTGCGTATCAACGTATGCTTTAATGGATTCTGAACTTGATAATGTAGTTGAACTAGCACCTGACATAGTGTCTGAATCTAGTATTGCAGAACCACTTACACCAGTATTAATTACTGGACTTGTAAGTGTTTTGTTTGTTAATGTTTGTGAACCTGTTAAAGTTGCAACTGTTGAGTCAATTGAAATAGCACCTGAACTTATATCAATACCTGTGCTACCACTAATATGTGCTCTTACTTCTGCGGCACTTGGTCCAGTATATGTAAATACACCTGTTGTATTATTATATGCTAAACTTCCGTCGCCACCTGCATCAGTTACACTTAAAAGTGCTTCTACTTGGGTTACTGTTAAAATATCGTTATATGTGGAGCCATCGTTTGTGAACTGCCACTTGTCTGTTCCTTCATCATACTGTAATTTTACATTTGTTGAGGTTCCTCTTTCTACTTCAATACCTGCGTCCTGGGAAGGGGTTCCAGTTTCGTTGTTATTAAGAACAATTACGTTATCATCTACAGTTAATGTTTCTGTATTAATTGTTGTTTGAGTTCCTGATACTGTTAAATTACCACTAAAGATTGCATCAGCACTAAATGTTTTAGCACCTGCAATAGTTTGTGTTCCTGATGTTCTAACTACAGTATTATCTACTGCCATGTCGTTTGCATTTGCAGTAATACCATCACCGCCTATAACATTAAGTGTAACATCTCCTGATGTTCCGCCGCCAGTTAAACCTGATCCTGCTACAACACTTTCTATATCACCTGCATCATTTGTAAAACTAAATGCACCTGTGCCACTATTATATGATAAGTCGCCACCTGCACTAAACAATCCTCTGATTACAGAACTTGCTATGCCTAATGTTCCTGAACTTGCTGTTAGGTTTGTTCCTGCCATTCCTGATACTAAATCAGCAATGCTTTCTTTCTTACTGCCGTTTGAATCGTTTGCATCTATAATTGCAACACTATCATTTGCAACATCTACTGTTGCCGCTGTTAATTCGTTTAGGTCTAGTGCTAATGAAACTGTTCCACTTGAACCGCCTCCACTTAAACCATTTCCTGCTGTGACACCTTCTATGTCACCTGCATCGTTTGTAAAACTTATTACACCAGTTGTGCTGTTGTATGACAAGTCTCCACTTGCACTAAACAATGCTCTTACTGATGCGTTTGTTAATTCAATGTCGTTCGCGTTTACTGTAATACCATATCCTGCACCTACGGCCAATGTAGCATCACCCGAAGTTGCGTCGCCGGTTAAACCTGCTCCTGCAACAATGGCTGTGATATCACCTTCACCTAGTGCTGTAATTTCTGAGTATTTTGCCAGTCTGTGACCACCTGCGGTAGATCCATCGTGAACGACAACTGTATTGTTCGTTGTGTCGATCGTGATCTCACCTGCCAGTCCGGTAAAACTACCATGCTGGGTAGATGTCCCACGTCTCCTTTGAATTGCTGTTGCCATTTTTTATCCCCTATAATTTCTAATTTAATAGCATATAGAACTATTTATCGTTTATTTCAATAACCATAACTCAACTTCGTCATTTAGATCTTTTATTTTAAACCAACGTTTATCTACACATTGACCCTTATACAAAGCGACTTGGCCCAGATAGGCAACCCTTGCCCATCCTCTATCTAATCTGTTTGTGTATTCACGGTTTAGTTCCCATGAATCATTGTAAATTTTTGTAAACATGTCTTTACCCATGTCATCTGTTTCATACACTACAGCATTTTCTGGTAGTGCAAACTCTTCTGGTAAAGCATCTTCGAAGTAACTGTGTAATACACCTACTTGATCTACCCATTCAACAACCTTATAAGTTCTCTTTGCTTCTTGTAGATTGTCTTTATGAAACTTATTGTGCCATTGGTTCCATCCGCTGTTTCCAACGAAAGCACCTTTGGATACTGCAACTCCAACTATATAATCATCTTCTGTTGCTAATCTAATTTGTCCTCTTTTGTTTAATGCTACTGTAAATCCGTTTCTAATTTCGTCTTTTGGATTACCATCTTCCCATTCAAAAAGTTCTGTATATCCAGAACCGTTAGCAAAAAACTCTCCGCTTGTAAATGAATTTCCTTCTCCATCTACTCTAAATACTTCTGACCCTGCTCCTAATTCTTCATTGTTATCTACATTCGTCTTAGCACTTAAAAAATTAAAAGCATTGCTTTCTGTTGCTTTTGTTTTTAAATTTATTATGCTCTCAGAATAGTATCTACTCGGAACATATCCTGTTATTACAGGACTGTCATTCTCATTATGTTCTACAAACAATCTACTTCTTTGTGAGTCTTTTACAGCACCCCATATAAGTTTGCCATCTCCAGTAACATTAAATCCTTGTCTATTCTGTCTACTTAATGTTCTAAAAGTAAATGTTTTTTCATCATCACCGTCGCCTTCAACAATTAATCCTCTAGTTGAACCATCTCCATTTGCTGGTATTGGTGCTTCGCTTGGGTAGTTTGATCTAATATGTAAACTTCCTCTACCATACCCTCTAGGTGATCTTGTTCCAAAAGCAACAGAACCAGATTTACTAATGCTCATAAAGTTATTACCATTTTCAGCATCGTTAATTAAAAACCCATCTCCTGCTGATGCAATTGAATAAATTTTTTCGCCTTGCAGTTTAATCTCTGCTCTAGTCTCTGATATCTCTGGTTTGTTATCTAATTCTGCAACATGTTTTTCTTTATTAATTAAAAATGTTGTATGTTCTTTTAATCTTTTTTCTAATACTGGAACTAATTCTGAGAACTTATCTTCTATTTGATCATCAACACTTAAAATTTCTACTTCATCGCCCATTGTTAAATAATCTTCAACCCTTAAATTAATTTCTTCTTTGACTGTTTCTTGTTTTTTCTTAGTCGTTTTCTTTGTTGTCTTTTTTGCTTTTGGCATCTATGTGTCCTAGTTATTAACTTATTATTGCTCTGTCTTGTAATCTTCTCCAATTAGTGCCATCATAAAAAGCCATTGTAGCACCTCCTGTTTCGTCACTTACAAAAATCATATCACCTGGACTCATTCCTGAAATTGATCCTGCTTCTGAAACTGTATAACTATCATGTGGAGTAGGTTGCCTATCATCTGTTGTAATAGGTCCATAATCTATTGTTGTGGTTGTTGCCTGTGTTACTAAACCATAGTCTTCTGCATGACTAAATGTTCCTGTAACATCTAAGTTTGTTACTGATAATGTATTATCTGATTTATCAAATGTAAAATCTGAATCACCTGCTAAACTACCGCTGTCATTAAATTGAACTTGCGTATTACTTCCTGTTGCAGGTATGGCTCCAAAATTTACTGTGCCTGAGCCATCTGTTTTTAAAACTTGGTTTGCAGAACCATCTGCTGTTGGTAATGTATATGCACCATTTACATTTACTGTTCCTGTTGTTTGGATACCTGAATTTGTTGTTTCGAATTTTTTATTATTATTATGATATAAGTCTTGTGATCCACCTGAATTAAATACTGCTGATGTTTTACTACCAGCGGCATTACTAATTGTTGTTGTTCCTGATCGTAATCTAAGTGAGCCTGTTCCAGCATCATCTATATAACTATTACTGCCATCGTGATATATTTCTAAATCACCGCTTGTTCCAAATTTTGCTTTTACATTATCTGAATATAATACTTCGTTGCCTGACACTTTAAATACTTCTGCACTATTACTTGCATTAAATACTTTGAAAATTGGATCTGAGCCGGAACCGTTATCTCTTACTCTTAATTGGGTAGCAGTTCCGTTACTATGTGATACATCTAGGTATGCACCACTAAATTTTAAACTTGGGTTTGTTCCTAATCTAAGACTACCGTTGACAAACAGTTTATCGTTAGAACTTGTAGAACCGATTGAGACTGTATCGTTTGAACTGTCTACATACAAAGTCCCGTCGTCAACATTTAGTTCTGTTAAAGTAGATCCAACATTTACCCAGCCTGAGTTATATACTTGTATTGATGTATTAGAAGAATCAAGGTATAAATCTCCAGCAACTAAATTCGTGCTGGGACGTGTCCCTGTTGAAATTTTGTTACCATCACTTTTTCCGATTTTAAAATCAGATTGCGTGGTTCCTTTAAAGTTACCAAATATTGCCATTCTGTATGTCCCGGTTAGTTCAAAGAGTTGTTAAACTCCATGTCTGCATCATGCGATACAGTCTTAGTCCGTTCATAAAGTATTTATCTTCTTAGGAAGATTTTAGTGGTTTTGAAAGTTCTTCCCAACTGGTTTCGAAGTCTGAGTCGCCATCTGCGTAACCCATTACACCTAACTTTTCATATTCAGGTATAAGTTCGTCTGTGAGAAGTCCTATTCTTTTTAGGTTGGGCATTATTCTGCTGAATAATACATCTTGGAATTGTGTTTGAAATATATGTTCTTTTTGATATGCTTCTGTTTGTTCTATATCCATACCATATTTTTCCCAAACATCATATGCTCTTAATCTGTTTCTACTAACTGTGCATGCCTCTAAGGCAAATTGTGCTCTGTCTTGGCGTTCTTCTTCTGTAAGTGTTTTTACATATTCTTCTAAGTAGTTTACACCAAACGTAACATGTCTTGCTTCGTCTCTGATAATATAATCTAACATCTCATATAATACAGGATCACTTGTTCCTGTTTTAGCGGCATTAAAGGCCGCAAGTGCTAGTCCTTCTATAACAATTTGCATACCAATAAACTTTAAATCCCAACGTGGGTCTGTAAGTATTTTGTCTAGTAGTCCTTTAAGTGCTGTGCCTATAGGCCATGTGCGTTTAATTCTAGTTTGTAAGTATTTGTTAAAGGCTTCTACATGTCTTGCTTCATCAAATGTTTGTGAAGCCGCATATAGTTTAGCATTAAACGTTGGCGCACAACTGGCCAACTGACTTGCTACTAATAAAGCACCTTGCTCGCCATGTAAGAATTGGCTAAGTGCCCAACTATTTAAATCTGTAAGAAACTCTAACTTAGTTTCTTTATCCATTTTACTATATACAGGATGATTATCCCATTGTGTATTTTCAAATTCAAACTCTTCAGTATTCATACCTTTGTATTCTGGAGTCCAATCAACATCAACTTCTACATTCCAATTAAGTTTTTTACCTAATTCATAAAGTTTTTTAACACGATTATCTTGAACTGTGTAATCCCAATTATAAGCACCTGTTAAAGGAGTTTGAAATATTTCTACAACGTCTGTGGGTTCTAAGTCTGCAGGATATTCGTCCTCATGCAGAACGACCTCTCGTGGAGTTTGACCTTTTATAATTTTCATATTAATTATTTATACTAAGATTTCTACTACGCCTTCAGTGATTTGTAAATGCTCTGAAATCGCTTTACCTATTACGCACACCGCAGGAGTTTGATATCCTTTGAATGGTGCCGCCTCGGCAAGTCCTGGTGTTGCACTTGCAATTAATACATCACCTTTTCTAATTGGTCCTTTTACTTTACATGGAATTCGTCCACGTAATGCTACTGCTACAACATGATCTCCTTCTAAGCCTTCATTCATTAAATGTGCTGGGTTAGTTGTAACAACACCTGCTATTGCTGGTGAATTTTTACTTGTTGATTGTGTAACTTCTGCTGAACCGCCTAATATTAAAACAGTTCCTGGTTCATAGTCTGCATCGCCTAAATAGTTCTCAGCCAAATCCGCGTATTGAGCCTGTGTTGCTGTTGCAGTAATTGTGCCTGCCGCAAAATCACCTGAACTGTCTCTTGCTACTACTTTACCTGCTGTATTTGTAGTTGTGGCATCAACGGCAATGTCGTTTGTATTAACAGTTATATACGACCCTGCACCTACGGCAAATGTTCTTGATGCCGCTATTGTTCCACCACCTGTTAATCCACCACCTGCTGTAAGGGTAACACTACTGTGATCAATGTGTTCGTTCGCTACATAACCACTTAAACTGTGAATATCAATTGCACTATCGTCTGTGCTAATTGAACCTGAACTAATATCAATACCTGTTCCGCCACTAAAATGAGCTCTTACTTCTGTAGCACTTGGTCCTGTATATGTAAATTGTCCTGCACCATTATAAGTAAATGATCCGTCGCCACCTGCATCTGAGGCAGTAAATAATCCTCTAATTTCTCCGCTATCGGCTGTTATGGCTCCAGTTGAATTATCGTAGTTTACTCCACTACTTCCACTAAACAATGCTCTTACATCTGCATTTGCAATTTCTATATCATTTGCATTTGCTGTAATACCATATCCGCCTACAACATTAAGTGTAGCACTACCACTTGTAGCACCACCTGTTAAACCATTTCCTGCAACTACGGCAGTTATATCACCTACGTTTGTAGTAAAGCCTGAATCATTATTAAATGCAGAAAGTTTAATTTCACTTGCGGCTTTTCGACTTTCTGTAGTGCCGTCTTGTAAAATAAATTCTGTTGTGCCAGATATATCTGAAGTCATATCTGTAAGTTCACTAAAGTCTAGTGCTAATGATATTGCACCAGACATGCCACCGCCGGATAAACCTACGCCAGCACTTATTTCTGTAATATCACCTGATGATGAAAACACACCAGTTGAACTATTATAACTTAAATCGCCACTTGCACTAAACAGTCCTCTAATATCTGAATTAGATACTGCTACTGATTCTGCGCCAACACTAATACCATATCCTTGGCCAACATTAATGCTAACTGCACCACTTGTTCCGCCTCCAGTTAAACCACTACCAGCACCAACTGATGTGATATCTGCTGAATTAGTATTTGTAATTGTAATTTCACTTCCACTATGTGAGACACTAATTCCAGAGCCAGCACTAAATGTTAAAAGTTCATCACTGCTAATATCTACGTTGCCTGCTGAACCTGTTGTAAATTTCCAACTGTTATAATTATCTGCTGTTGTTGTAAATGCACCTGTGCCACTGTTATAACTTAATAATCCACTTGCACTAAAGCCGCCTCTGATTGCATTTATGTCTCCGTCTATTGTGATTACGTTTCCGGATTCTGTAGCATTTGTATATGTTCCGCCGTCTATACTTCTAATATAATATCTTATTGTGCCGTTACCAAGTGTTGCTTTGCCTTGCATGATATCAACACCTGAAGCACCTACGTCTACTGATTCAATATCACCTGAGAAACCTGAAGTTGATAAAACACCATTAGTTGCATTAAGGCCTGAACCAGCCATTCCGGCAATTATGTCTTTTAATAATTCTTTCTTACTTGCATTACTGTCGTCTGCATCTATAATTGCAACACTATCAGTTGCAAGATCTACTGTTGCTGATGTTAATTCGTTTAGGTCTAGTGCAAAACTTCTACTTGCTGTTAAATCTCCACCGCCACTTAAACCATTACCTGCTGTTAAAACTGTGGTTGTTCTAGCAACTGAACTATCAACTGCAAAACTTCTTGAAGCAGATATATCTCCGCCTCCACTTAAACCATCTCCTGCTGTAAGTGTAACTGCTGTATGATCTATATGTTCATTTGCAACATAACCACTTAAACTGTGAATATCAATTTCACTATCATTTGTTTGTATATCATTTGCATTTACAGTTATACCTGTTCCGCCTATAACATTAAATGTTCTACTAGCAGTAATATCACCGCCACCTGTCATACCTGCACCAGCAGTGAGTGTAACACCTGAGTGATCAATATGTTCGTTTGCTACAAAGCCACTTAAATTATCATGGACAATTTGAGAGTCATTTGTTGTTAATGTTCTATCTGCTGTAAGGTTACCGCCACCACTTAAACCAGTGCCAGTATTAATATTTCTATTTTGTAATGTTGTAATATCACTGGTGTTAGTTGTTACAACTCCACCAATGTTAGCATCAGAATTTAATGCTGTGGCTATTTCTGCCAATGTATCTAAGGCCGCCGGTGCGGCTCCTACTACATTTGTAATTCTATTGTTTACATATTCTGTTGAAGCAACACTAGAATCACTGTCTGCGTTTGCTTCGGTATTAACTGTTACTGTAGCACCTGTTAAGTCTACGGTGCCAGTAAATGTCTTGTTGCCGTTAATAGTTTGAGTATCTGCTTTAGTAACAACTGTGCTGTCTATAGCAACTGTGCCACTACTGATATCTATACCAGTTCCACCAGTAAAGTGTGCTCTTACTTCACTTGCACTTGGCCCAGTATATGTAATTACTCCTGTTGAGTTATTGTATGCTAATGATCCATCACCACCTGCATCTACATGACTTATATGTGCTCTTACTTCTGAAGCACTTGGTCCTGTGTAAGTAATTACACCAGTTCCTGAATTATATGCTAATGACCCATCGCCACCTGCATCTGAAACACTAATGTGAGCTCTTACTTCACTTGCACTTGGTCCTGTGTAAGTAATTACACCTGTGCTACTATTATATGCAAGACTTCCGTCACCACCACTATCTGTTACACTTACTAATGCTCTTGTTTCTGCATCAAAGTCTGTAATTTGTGTATGAGGTATTGCTATGTTTACTGATGACGCACTTGTAATTTGTCCTTGGGCATTTACTGCCACTTGTGGAACTGCTGTTGCACTTCCGTATGTTGCGGCACTAACACCACTATTAGTAATGCTTATTGCACCACTGCTTAATGTTATTCCTGTGCTACTGCTAAAGTGTGCTCTTACTTCTGCGGCACTTGGTCCTGTGTAAGTAATTACACCTGTGCTATTATTATATACCAGTGATCCATCACCACCTGCATCTACTCTACTAATTGCCGCTCTTGCTCTTGCATCAGTGTAGTATAAGTTACTTGAACCTTCTGCTACAGTATCGGTGTTTCCTTGTGTATATGTTAATACACCTGTTGAATTATTATATGCTAATTGTGTTGAACTTTCGCTTATTGCCGCTCTTGCTCTTGCATCTGTATAATAAAGATTTGATCCTTCTGCTAAGTTGCCTGTGTCTAGGCCTGCTAAACTCGAAGGAGCACCTGTTAAAGGTCCTATAAATCCTGCGGATGCTGTAATTGATTTACTAGAATTTAAAGTATCGGCACTATCTAAAAAACTAAGTGTAGCAGTATCGTTGTTACTGTTTAAAACTAAACTAGATGTAACATTATCACCATCACTGTTTACAGTAAAAATATTTCCTGCTAGATTGGTTACACTAACTGTTGTATTCTCTTGAATGAGATCGCCAGTAACCCGGAGTTTACCTTTTACTATTAGTTCCTCATCTGGTCCTATAACTGTTCTTTTTGCCATTCTTAAATCCTATGTATTAGTAATACTATTTATCAAAGTATGCCATCAGTCAAAAAAAAGCACACCCTAAGGTGTGCTTTTAATTTATCCTGTAAAGTAATTCTTACTGGAATGCAACGTTTGACAATGTGATTGCGTCAACGTAATCTGCCGCGTTACCCAATGAACTTGCAGTATTTGTAAGTTCTTTATAACCGTATCTGGTCATAAAACTTACTACTGGTTCAAATGTGCTAGGATCCATAACTGGTCCTGTGCTCATTAGTGGGATGTAAGGACAATAGAATGCCGGAGCATCAGTTTCGCTTGATCCTTTGTAACCAACAAGAACTTTAGTTCCGTCAGCCGCATAGTTATCAGCAAATACTCTGATTGTTCCGTTTAAAGTTCCAACAAACTTAGTGTTTGTAGGTGCTTCAAATGAACCTTCTGTTGTTCTAGCAAATGTTGATGTAGATGCACTTTGTAAAATAGTAAGTGCTTCTGGAGATACAACGATATAGTTACCAGCACCACGTCTTGTTCTAGCCGCGATTCTGTTAGCCGCTCTATTGATCTCAATTGCCAATAATGCATGTCTGTCACCTACGTATGAAGGTGTGTAAGCGGATGCTAAACTGTTAAAGTCTAAAGCAGTTCCAGATCCTGCTAGAGTTCTTAGTGAACCGATAATTTCTTGGTCGATTTCAACTACGATCTCTTGTGCTAGAGCCTGCATAATTTCTGCTTCTACGTCAACACCGTGCATTGCTTCTGCATCTTGTGCCGCTTCAAATGTCCATCTAGCACTTAAACGTCTTGTCTTTGCTTCGACAGTTTCTTTTAAGATTTGGATTGACATTTTTCTTCCTGCAATACCTTCAGCCGCCGCTGTAGCATCTGGAGATCCTGCATAAGAATTTGCAAGAACGAAAGGACTTAACGCCTCGTCACCTGCACTTGCTCCACCACCAGTTTCCGCATAACGGACTCTTAGTGTGTGAATTTGTCCAACTGGACCACTCATAGGTTGAACCCCTACGAGCTCGTTAGCGATAACTGAAGGCATAACCCTTCTGATTAACGGTAACATTACTTTGTTTAATGTTGCTACTGAACCTGCACCAGTTGCCCCTGCTGTAGCCGCCTCGTTCAAATAGCTCTTGCTATTTTCGAGAACGACGTCCAATGAAGTTTTTCTGTTTCCAGAAAGTCCTTCTAAAAGAGCCTCCTTGGTTGCGGACCAGTTGCTTTCAAATAAATCTGCCATTTTAAATACTCCTAATTATTTTGAAAGTCCGGCTAATTTTCTGAGGACGTCTATTTCGACGACATCAGTTTCGTCATTGGCATTTGCTGTTTGAACAGTTGCCTTATCACCAGTGTGTTCTTTCTTTACCACTGATTCTGACAATGTCTTCTTCGCTCTTGGTGTCTCACCATCTAATACAGATGGAAGATACTTATTAAATTGCTTCTCTAAGTTATCTGTTTTAACACTTTCAAGTAAATCTGACATGATTTCTTTCTTTTCTTTGCCTAATGGTGCCATTAACTCTGTTAGTTTCTCTTTTCTTTCGAATCGATCTTCTGCAACCTTAAGTTGTGATTCAACAAGTTTCCCTGCTTCAATTTCTTTCGCAACTTTTTCGTTTGTTTCGTTAATAGTATTTTCCATTTCGGCTATTTGTTTCTGTAAATTCTTAAGATCTTTGCTTTCGTTTAGGTAACTACTACCATATTCGTTAGCAAATGCTTCAAAAATTCTTCGACCGAAGTCGTTCTCACGAGCCTTAGTTATGTCATCACGGAATGATTTAACTTCTTTCGAGATGACGTTGTTTACAACGCCTTCTACTTTGTCAGCCGCTTTCTTAATAAAGTCTGCTTTTGACTCAGCAAGTTGTTTCTTACCTTCTGTTACCATTTTGACTTTTTGCTCAACTAAAGATTTTTTATCTTCGTGGAATTCTGCTAGTTCTCCAGCAAGTTGTTCTGTTACGAACTCATCAAGTTTTTCAACGTGTTCACTTACTTTTGATCTATCTGCACGAAGTTCTCTTACTTCATTTGCAACTGCATGAGTTACAAACTTGTCAAGTAGTTTAGCATGTTCACTAATGGCTTTGTGATATTTGACTCTGTCATTTGCTAGGGCGTCTTTTTCCTCAGCAATCTGAGAAATCTCTGCTTCAACTTTTTCTGAGATAAAGTTATCTACTGCTTCAACGATTTGAGACTTATCATGCTCGTATCGTTGTGCAAACTCTTCTCTAAGTTCCGCAGTGAGTTCTTCTCTTGCTTCAGAGATTTTAGATTCCCATGCTTCTTGAAGTCCTGTCTTAACTTCTTCTGTTAAGTCTGTTCCTTCAAGTAGGTCATTAAATGTCACTGCCATTGTAGTTCTCCTACTTCTATAGTTTTAATTCCTTAATGAATCGCGTGATTTCGTTCATTAAGTGTTTTTCTGCACTTTTATCGTGTGTAACAGACGCCGCGATATCATGTAATACCGCACCGCCTCTCATGTTATATAAACTTTCATAGATAGTCTTTGGGTAGGCATCAGGGGCACTTGGTTGTGCCACAATGTCCACTGTTACTATATCGAAGTCAGAAACTTTACCACTTTCGTTTACGTTTCCTGATCCTCGACTGGATACGCCAAGTTTTGCGCCTGAGGTTAACAATGCTTTCGCAATATTACCCATCGGTGTCTCTATGATCTTTAATTTTCCTAAACCATTTGAGTCATCTGTATGCATATCTGTTATAATATGACTGACTCTGTCTAGATTGATCTGTAGTTCTTCTGGATGGTCTAATTCGCCCATCACAGTTTCGCCTTTTGACAACCTGGTTCTCACACTTTCTACGGCTTTTGCTATTTCTTGTTTAGGATATATTCTTCCATTTTGATTTTTTACATCGCCTTGGATAAACAATCCTGACATAAACAAGTCCTTTCCACCTGACCCATTGTCAGCCTCTACAATCTGTATCCTAGATTGTTCTGGACTCATATATTCGTATAACTTATTCGCCATATTTAACTCCTATCAATTACTAAAAAAACTTATGCTTTTTTAGGTTCAACTTTAATGTTGTCTGTAGGTGTGTGATCTTTTGGTTTGTTATCGCCCTTATTTCCTTCACCACCGTCTTTATTGTCCATGCCGCCTTTGACGCCATCTACTTTAAAGTTCTTCTTTGGTGCACTTGATAAAGGTGATTCTTTGCTATCTGCTTCGCCGCCTTTAGGTTCTGCAACATTATCAGAAAGTTTAGTTGCTTCTTCAACAACTTCATCTTCGTCTTGTGCTTCATCTAGGTCATACTCTACTGATTCTTCTGGCATTTCTTCCATATCGTCTTCCATGTCCATTTCTACTTCTTCAGCATCGTCGCCTTCTTCATCGGCTAATAGTTTTTCGAATTCTGCTTTAAGATCTTCGAGTTCGTCTTCTAGTTCGTCGACTTTATCTTCTAAGTCTCCTTCTTCTGACTCTTCGCCCATCTCATCTGCTTCGATTTCATCTTCGTCTTGAAGAATATCACTTTCAAAATCATTTGATTGATCAATTACTTCATCAACTTCAAAGTCTTCTTCTACTGCTTCTTCTTCTGCTTCAGCAGTTTCTTCAACTGCTTCTTCATCTGCTTCTGCAGTTTCTTCTACTGCTTCTTCAGTTTCTTCTTTTGCTTCTTCAACTTCTTCTTCGGAAGAATCCTCATCAAGCACTTTTTCGTATTCTGCTCTTGCTTTTGCAACAACATATTCGTGAAGTGCCTCTTCGGCTTTTTCATTTTCTTCTGCGAGAAGGAGTTCAAGAATTTCTTCTAATTTTGTTCTTGATTCTGACATTGTGGCCTCCTTAATTAAGAATCGCGAATATACAAAGTTTGTATTAATCCGCATTTAATACTTATAGTGATGTGGCTGTATATGGGGTAAAAAGGTGTGTTTTTGACTCAATATGTGTCAAAAAGTCTATAATGTGGCTGTGGCGTCTGTTGGTTGTGCATACATCATTTTTACAAATTTCTTATGCTCTACTTCTTCTGCTTTCTTTATTTCTCTTACTTTACGAAGTTTATTTATTTCAGATAGGGTAAATTTCACCTTTCTAGTGTCATCTTGCGATCTTTTTATAAAACCGTCTAACTCTGGATTGTAAAATTCATTTAATCTCATTATATTCCGCCTGTTGCGTCTGGACCTACACCTGTATCTCCTACAGGATTAACTTGTCCGACGTCTCCTGGTATATCAGTATTTATCTGATCTGGGGCGCCTTCTAATCCCATAACGTCTTGTTCTGGTATTTCTGCATCTGGATCTGTGCTAATATCATCGTTAGGTCTTACACCAATGTTTTTAAGATCAATATCTTTTGATACATCTTGGAACTTCTCATAGTTATTCTCTTGACGCCAAAGTTCTTCGTTATGTTTAATTTCTTCTGGAGTTAATCCTAAGTATTTAGAAAGTTTAAACTGGTTGCTTAGATATGGTATAGCGGCAATTTGTGTGTATAACTGTGCTCTTTCAGTTTCTAATGCAATTTCTCTGTAAGAACTAAAGTTCATAGGCCTATTAAATTCTAATCTAAAGCCACTGCTATCTATATCTATTCCTCTGTGTTTGAGGAACATTTTAAATTCGTGATCAAAATCTTCTTGTATTTGTTTTTGCAATCTTTCTACATATCTTGCAAATCTATATTCTTGAATATATGCAATACCTACTTTACCATCGTTGTATTGTGCAGAACCATCGTCTGGTCCTGTTGGCAAATAACTTGCAGGTATTCTTAAACCTCTTAACAGTTTATTATTAAAGTATCTTAAGTCGTCTATTTGTCCTAAGTTCTCACCACCTGGTAGTGTATCAACTTTAGAACCTCTGCCTTCTGCCGTTTGAGCAAAGAAGTAATCTTCTAACATGCTCATTGGATTGTAGGCACTATCTGCCACACTATTTCCTGCACCGTCTTTGTTAGGCACACGTTTTTGTTGCACTTCGTATTTAACTTGTTCTAGATACTGTCTTGCTTTGTGCGGTGGCATATTACCTACATCAATCATAAACACACGTCTTTCAGGTGCTCTGTGAACTCTGTAAATAATAATAGAATCTTCTAGCAGTTCTTTCTGCTTAAATGTTTTGTAAATTGGTTCTAAGATACTTACACCAAAGGGCCACGCATGGTCCATACCTTCTGTTAGACTAACATGAACGATGTGTTTAGCATCTACAGGAACACCTTGATCAACACCACTTATAGCACCAGTCAAGTAATTACTTGCACTTGTGGCTACACTATTAGCACCTGATAACATTCCACCACCTGCTCCGTATGGTCTTGAATGCAATGGTGCAACACTTGAACCTAGTTGTTCAGCAAAGTTTGGTTCTAAGTTTTTAATAAAGTAAGTTTCAATCTTCTTACCTTCACTTTCGTTTACAATAACTTTTTCTATGTTTGCTGGGTCAACCCAAAACAATTCAAATGTTTCTGGATCTCTGATAAAAAACTGATCTCCGTATTTACAAACACTTCTAAACATTTTAAATGCACGTTTATGAAGTTTGTTTAAACCACACCAATTTTTAATTTGTGATTGAAGTATCTTATTTTCAGTATCTGTTGGAGTTGAATTATATTCTATACTAAAAGGAAGACCTGTTTGATCATCTTCTTGTGTTCCGAATTCGCCGATAGTGTCTAATGCCGCATTAATCTCTAGATCGTTATCCATTTGATCATACTGTATGTATCGCATAAGTCTATTAGGACTTCCTGCATATACTTCAGGTAACCAACTAGCATACCTACTAGTCGCCGCACCAGGACCACCTTGTGTATTTTGTTCTACGTTAAGAGGCAAACCTGCATTATCGTATGGTGTAAAATGTTTTCTCCAACTCATAGTATTCCTATTAACTTAATATATTACACTATTTATCGGAAAGTGTCAACCAAAAAGATTATATATGGATTATATGTTGTCTGCAATAACTTGATTTTGATTTACAAGTCTTTGTAAAAGGCTATTTTGTTTGTTTAATGCTGTTAAAATATCCTCTGAATGATCTCCGGTTGCTAATGTTTGAGATTGTGTATCTGCAGTAGCCGGAGTTCCTGGAGTAGGTTGATTATTAATAACATTACCTTGTGCATCGAATTTAACTGGATTACCGTCTGCGTCTTTAAATGTTCCTGCACCTGCGGCACTTATTTGAGGAGCATATTGTTTTAATGCTTCTCTTTCTGCTGTTAATTCTGCACGTTGTTTTGATGTTCCGCCGGCTATTAGTTCTTTTTCTCTGGCGTCTCTCTGTGCTTGGAACTTTTCGTATGTTTCAGGATCTGCTGACATTAAGTCCATTTGACTGTAATTTGCAGTAAAGTTATCGCCTAGTTTTGCGGCTTTTTTAATTAAAGGACTTGTTGTAGGCTGTGCTGTTGGAACTGCATCAGGTTGTGCATCTACTGGCTGTGCATCTGCTTGTCCTGGTTGTCCTGGCTGTGCATCTGCTTGTCCTGGTAGTTGTGCTTTTCCACTTGTTACACCAAATAAATTAAGTGCGGCAAATTTAAATAAATCAATAAAACTAATATTGTCTAATGCTTTTCCAAACGATTCAAATGAATCTTCTATAATTTTCATTTGTCCTGCAATGAAATCGCCATCTATTCCTTCTAGTGCTGTAGTAAACTTATCAATGACTTCTCCGAAATTAGACATTACATCAGCCATTTCGACAATGCCAGGAGCAACATTACCTAATCGTATCATTTGCTCAATTGTATCACCGCCGAAGAAGTTACCTATTCCTTTCATTAATCCGCCTGCTAAAGAACCGGCTCCTAATACTAACAATGCGGCGCCTACTGCCATTATACCACCTGCCGCCATTATCAGTTGGCCTCCGTTTAATTCTCCAATTGCTTTAATAAAGTTAGTAAAACTATCTCCCATTTTAGCAATGCCTTCAAATATAAATGATATTCCTTTACCTACCATCATTGCGGCCTTACCTATGGCAATAAATATACCTGCTATTGCATTTCCTATACCCATTATAATCGAACCGATACCTTCGAATACTTTTTGAATTGCCGTGCCTACACTTACTATAACAGCACCTATACCTTGAAAGACTTTGAGAATAACCGAGCCTATTGCTGTTACAATCGCCGCTATTCCTTTTCCTACTGATTCTAATACGGCTCCTACACCTTGCATTACATTTAAAATCACTTTACCCATTGCTTCAATGGCCGGTGCCGCAATTCTCAATGCTGTTGCTAATGCTAACACGGCCACAGTAATTAATCCTAGTCCTGCCCATACCATTGGGTTCATAGCCGCTTTACCTAATACCTTAAGTCCACGAACAATGCCTTTCATCATTGCTGTAAACCCGCCACCAAATGCTTTCATGCCACCTGCGGCTTTTCCGGAACTACCTGCTCCGTCCATAATTTGTTTTTGGACACCTTTACCTGCACCACCGCCTTTACCGCCTTTAAATAAAGCAAGGAATTCTTTTGCAGTTAAATATGCACTAAATAATTTTACGGCCGCTACTGCTGTAAGTATAACGGCACCTAATGCCAATATCTTTCCAGAGTGATCAGCAATGAATCCAAAGAATGATGCCATTCCTTGTGCTACTGCAATAAACCCATCTATAATTGCTGGCATATAAGTTATTAATTTTGCAAACATTTCTGCGGCTTTCTTAATGAGAGCCGGCATTCTTTCACCGATAGATTTACCAAATTCTTTTACATCGCCTGTAGCCTCACCGAATGCACCTGATAATGCATTTACGATTATTTCTTGAGCCTCTGAGAAAGCATCACTTAAACCATCTACCGAACCTAAACCTTCTAAGAATGAATATCTTAAAGCATCAAACACACCACTTAATTTATCTAAAATGTTGTTTAATGCATTTGTGCCTTTCTGAACTGCGTCTGGATTAATTTTTAAATCTTCTAATCTTTTTGTAGATGCTTGAAAGTTTCTGACTGCATTTGCCATTTCAGTAGCACCTTCTACTCCTGCTCTTTCCATTGCAAATATTCTTTGCTTTTCGCCTTCACTTAAATTTCCTAAATCTTCTGCAAACTTTTGACTTATTTCTCGTGCATTTTCCTGAGTAAGTGTTCCGTTTTGCATTGCATTGGTTAACTGAACTGTTGTTTGTTGTAGTCTAGGTAAGACTGCTGTCATATTAACTAAATTTTGACTGAAGCCTAATGCTCCCCCGGCCGCGGCTTCCATCATTGCTTCAGAAATACTTTCGCCTCCTTCTCCGCCTAGGCCTGCCATGACTTTACCAAATTCTTTCACACCGGCGAACATTGCTGACTGTGTTTGATTATTAAATCGTAATAAAGAAGATGATAAAATGTTTGTGGTAGTAGCAAGACTATCCCCAAATGCTTCTAAGTCTTCTCCAGCAATACCTAATGCTTGACTGAATACAAGTGTAGTTTGTTGTGAACGAAGTGTTTCTTTTCTTAATTGTGCTGATGAAACATTATTTAAAATACCTAACCTTGCTCTCATTTGTAACTCATTTGCAAATGCTGTAGCATTCTCTGATAATCTTAAACCTAATTCTAAACCACTTGCTGTTGCTTTGTCAAATTCTGCAGTCATTTCAGAAAGTTTATTAACACCTAAAACTCCTGCCGCTCTACTAAAGTCATTTAAGAAATCTACGGAACTTAAACCTACTTCACTTAATGTTCCAAGTGCCTTAATTGTGCTACCTTGAGCATCACCAAAAGCAACACCTCTATCTCTTAATTGATTTAATGATTCACCTGCACTTGTTATTGCATTTAAAAATCCTACTGCTAATGCTGAAGCAAGTGAAATAGCACCTAAACCAAGTTTTTGTATTCCGCCTGAAACACTTCGTAATGCTTTTTCAGAAGCGGCTAACCTAGCATTGTAACTGCCGATCGCTTTATCGTCTCTTGCCTTACCTTCTCTGTTTGATTTTTTAAGACCATCTTCGAGCATATCGGCAAACTCTTTAGTATTCTTCTTATCACCATCAATAGCCTTTTTGGTTATTTCTAAGAGTTCATCCATATCCTTTTCGGATTTGTCAGATGATTTCTTGCTTTGTTTAGTGTCGCCTACCAGTGCTGTTAAAATTGATTCTAAAGTAGAGTCTAGAGCAAACTCAGGTAATTGCCCTGTAAATTCTCTTTCACCATCTGTCGATTGTGCTGTAAAAGTATAATTTGCCATTTAGTTCTCTATTTTATTAAAACACCTTTTAACTATGATAAATAAGTAAGTATAATACAAGTCAATAAGTAGTTCTTTATACTATTTATCGAAATAATTAACAGGAGTTTTAATATGGCAAAACAACAAAATCCGTTGTCCTCTTTTTACAGAGCGCCAAAACTATACACTAAATTACCAAGTTTAGGAAAATACTATTCATCTGATGTCGTAGAGATGCCAGAGAACGGTGAACTACCAGTATTTGCCATGACAGCAAAAGATGAACTACTTATGAAGAATCCAGATGCTTTACTTAATGGCGAAGCAGTTGTTCAAGTAATTCAAAGTTGCTTACCTAACATTAAGAATGCAAAAAAAATGTTAAGTGCAGATGTTGACACATTGCTTGTAGCAATACAAGGTGCTACATTTGGAGACGACTTAGAAGTAATGGGTAATTGCGATAAGTGTCAAGGAGAAGCAAGAGGTATTGCTAGTGTTGAAAAAGCATTGAATAGCATGGAAGTCCTAGAAGATGAGTATGAAGTAAATGTTATGGATTTAACTATTAAAGTTATTCCATTCAGTTACTCCAGCACCATTAAAGCAGGTTTAACAAATTTTCAAAGCACAAGAAGTTTACAGAACATTGGAGATGTAGAAGACGATCAAGAAAGACTGAGATTGTTTACAGAGAATTTCCAAAAAGTAGCAGAATTAAATTTTGTATTGATATTAGATAGTGTAAACAGCATCAGCGGTGAAAACCAAGATGGTGAGTTCATTGTTACTGACAAAGAACATATTGCAGAGTTTCTTAATAATGTTGACAGTAGTGTTGGCAGAGCAATAGAAGAAAAAATTCAAGATATTAATAATATTGGTATTTCAAACGAAATGGCTTTACAATGCCCTAACGAAGAATGTCCAGAAAACATTGACAAAGAAAATACAGAAGATTACTATATATTCAATAGCAAAGTGAACTTTGATCCTGTAAATTTTTTCATGGCTTCCTAGCAAAGGCCGAGCCTGAAGAAATTACAGGCTATCTAAGGAGGCTTAAAGACGAGATGAAGGCCCTAGAGGAATCGATTGCTGAATTGGTCATCTATTCCGAAGGTGCTGTTTCTTGGACTGAGGCCTGGGACTTGTCGTTCCCCGAAAGACAACTTTTAATACAAACCATTAACAAACTCAACAAAGCCAAAGCCGGTAAGTCAGATTCCTCCGGAGATTTTTCCTCCAATATGATTGAAGGTGATCATGGATTTGACGCAATAGAATAATCATTCTACAAAATAAATAGTAGTATAATGTCAACTGAATGTTCTAACTTTTATAACGGTATTTTTATTGGTCCTAACGGAACAGTAAAACCCTGTTGTCGATATGCAGAACCAACAGATCTCAAATGGGATAGTGATCCAAATGCTATCTTAAACAGCGATTTATACAAAGATTTACGCAAAAAAGCAAAGCAAGGCACTGAAATTGCAGGTTGCAAGAAGTGTTATGCCGAAGATAAAGCCGGTTTTATGAGTCTTAGACGTCGTTTTAATAAGAAGTTTACAAGGCCAAAACACAGTCTAGAGTATTTAGAATTAGCATTTAATAATATTTGTAACCTTACTTGCGTGGGGTGTGAGCCTAAATATTCTAATTTGTGGGGTAAAAAATTAGGCTACATAAGTCCTATTGTAAGTCACAGTTTTAACCTAGAACAAAACTACAAAGACCTATCTTATGTGTCATTTTTTGGTGGGGAACCATTTGCTACACCTAATCATCAACAGTTTGTGAACTTTCTGATTGAAGAAGATTTAGCAAAAAACATCACATTAGAATACACAACTAATTGCACTAAAACTCCTAGAGAAGAATGGCAAGAAAGCATTAAGCATTTTAAAGATACTATTGTTATCTGTAGCATAGACGGTGTAGATGAGGTGAATAGTGAGATCCGACGCGGTTCGAAATGGAGTAAAGTAACCCGAACGTTTGATTTTTTTAAATCCTTAGATGTTAAACTTTGGGTGAATACTGTAGTAATGAATAAGAATATTTTTCACCTAGAAGAACTAAGCGAATGGATTGCAGACAATAATGTTGATAAATGGACATGTAATGTATTAACATGGCCCTCTGAACTGTCAATCACAACTCTACCTAACGTAGATAAGCAACAACTATATCCTATTATAGAGAAATGTAATATAACTGATAAAGAGTTTATATTAGAACAATTACAATAGTTATAGACACTTCGTGTCTTTTCAAACTACATTCAATCACTCGTATAACTCGTTCTTTCTTTTGTTTGAAAGTTTTTTACTAGTTTTTAACTTATCATGTATGTTGAGTCATAATTCACCTACTACAGGTGAATCAATAACTACTCATCATGTGATGCATCATCATCTCTAACTCCGGTGCTACTAAGAGGCGGTAGGCCTTATCCCCTCATACACTACGGTCACGAATCCTACGGAAGTCAATATAATCTTGTAGAGTTTGATTATATCAACTCTCAGGTTGCTTTTTCCCAGAGCCTGAATCTTCTAATACTGTTTGTCGTTTACTGTATCTCATTTGCCGCCATACATACTAGTATCTCGCACCGGGTGTTGCCATTGCCGGATTGTCAAAGTAACCGATATTATGTGCCTCGGTAGGGTGGTGTATGGACCTATGTGTGCCTTGCTGTGACTTTACGTCTGTGAATTGCCTTAATCAATATATAGTTATATCTTCTTGAAGTGCTCTTTGAGGATTTTCGAACCACCCACTCTAACATTGATGATTCCGTTATAATAATCGTCTGACAACAAGACTTTTCTTTCGAATTGTTCTCTTGCTTCTATGTAACTTGCTATGCCTCTAGTAGGACAAAAATGTAAAATTTCTCTGGTAAAGTTGTCTTCGCCTAGTGATTCTACATCTGCTTGTAAATGATCTGAACTTCCCCAATAAGTTTTCCAGTCACTTTCTTTAGTGCCTCGTCTTTTATTCTTTTTTCCTTTTAAGGGAGGTTTGGTTGTTTTGAATTTAGCAAGTTTTTTGCCGACATACATTTTGCCGTTTGTTTTGTTTGTGATTAAATATACAAATGCTTCGCAATCTTCTGGTAAACTGTCTATTTGTTTTGTTTTATAAATCCATGGACTATGCATCAATATACTCTGTGTCGGTGTTATACATTGTAAAGCCGCCTTCTTTTACGACTGTCAATACATTATTTACACGACCGACCAGTTCTTCTTTGTGAGAAATGAGCATGATGTTTTTGCCCTGTTCTCTAAACATCTTTTTAAGGACACCTAAAGCATTCTCAACACCCATAGAATCCATACCACTATCTATAAGTTCATCAATACACATCAAGTTCATAGGCCTGTTTAGACTTTCATATATGTCTCTAAACGACCAACTTAATCCAAGTATAAGTCTGTTACGTTCTCCTCTACTTAAATTATCAAAATCTAAGTCTCTTCCGTATTCTGTAATCTCTACACCTAAGTCATTTGCAAACTTAACATCATGAGGTAATCCTAATTTTTCTAAATAGTATGCTAGTCTATGATTTAAGTATGAAATGTTTTGATCAATAATTTTTCTTCTGATAAAACTGTCTTTACTTGTTAATAACTTATATAAAAAGTCTTGATGTTCTTGAAGATAAGTTAATTCATTCATATCATCAAAACTTATTTCTTGTATACCAGTTTCACGTAAACCTTTTATTTGATCTATGTAAGGATTCTCTTCGTCTGCTTTCTCACCTAACTGTTCAGTCATTGTTTCTAAATTGTGCTTATGTTGTAAAGCATCTTCTAATCTAGAATATTCAGTATCGGGCATAGTAGGTATTTCACCTACTTCATCTATTGCTCCGCATGTTTTTAATAGTTGTAATTCTAAATCATTATAGTATTCTGTTTCTGCTTCTATTTTTTCTTTGAGCTCTTCTGTGTATTCCTCATGGGTATCTAAGTGTGCAGTTTCTTGTCCACATGCCGGGCATACACCTTCTTTGGCACTTACTAAATTGTTTTGTAGTTCTTCTAACTTTGTTTTACTTCTTTTTATACTGCTTTTTAATCTACTCTCATCAGCATCTAGTGATTTTAAATTACTAGTTTTTGTATTTACATCTTCTATAATGCTATGTTTCTTAACTTCATCATCAATGTTTATAGTTTCTAATTTTACTATTGCATTGCCTAGTTCTTGTAATTTATTATTTTTGTTTGCCTCCCAGGCTTTACTACGACTTTCGATCTCACTTATATTTTTTTCTATATTTTTGTTTGCTTTTTTAACAGCATCTATCCGCATTTCTTCTTCTTTAATAGCATCTCTAGATTCTCGCATCCTTGCTTTTAATACTTCTGCTTTTTCAGATAGTTCTGTTATGCCCAGCAGTTGCTCGATCATATCTCGTTGATCATTGTTCTTCATTGCAAGGAACGGCTCTGTATATGTGTTTAATGCAATTAAATGCTTAAACATATTATGTGGGAAGCCAATTATCTTTTCTATTTCTTTTTGTGTTTCTCTGCTGTCGCCTTGCTGTTCTTGATCAAATGCATCATTACCGTCAACATACAATCTTAATACATTAGGACGCCTTCCTCTTTCTATACGATAAGATCGTCCTTCAATCTCAAACTCAACAGTAACAATCATGCCTTTACCGTTTGTTTTGTTTATGAGATTGTCTTTACGAATGTTTGTTAATGCATCGCCATACAATGCATAACTTAATGCATTAATAATAGTAGTTTTACCAGTTCCGTTTCTGCTACCGTCTCCTCCCATGTCTAAGTTGTGACCCAGCACAAGAGTAAGTTGACAGTTGTCAAAATTAACTGCCTGTGTGTTGTTTCCAACACTCATAAAGTTTTTTGCTGATACGTTTTTAATCTTTAACATTATTCAGTTTCTATGCTATTATAAATATCAATTAGTTTTTCTTTGTCAACAGTTTTGCTGTCTATAGTTTCTAATTGTGTAATTACTATTTGATCAACACTTTCAAATTCTATTTCACCGCCTTCAAATTCTTCTTCTTCTTTTATAGGAATAAGTTGTAATTCTCTTACCCCATATTGTTCTGCAAATTTTTCTCTTACAAAATTTGCTTCTTCGTAACTGATACTCACATCAAGTTTTACTCTTGCGTAAGTGTATTCGTCTAGTAAGTTTTGATGGTCATCTAATAATTGTTTAAGTGTAAACACTCTATACTTTGGCCCTTCTTGCCAATTAACATATTGCGGTTCGCCGTCCCATTCGAGGAACATAGCACCACGTTCGTCATCTCCAACGTCTGCGTAATTGTGAGGAAAGGAGTTACCCATGTAATGTATATTATTTTTGTATTGACGTTTGTGGAAGTGCCCACTAAACACATACTCAGGATTGCCTAGCATGTCTGCTTTTATACCATCGTGGTCAGGCATTTCTACCATTGCATTCATTTTAAAATAAGGAAGTTCAAAATGCCCAAACATATATTTGCATTTTATTTTTGCAACGTCTTTGTATTCCTTTCCTACAAGCCAGGGTATAATAGCAACATCATCTTGAACAAAATGGTCATCTATCATAACAAAGTTAGATAAATCTCTAGCATATTCTATGCTGTTAAGTTCTCTCTTGTCTCTGTAATATAAGTCGTGATTACCTAATATGAAATACACTTTTTCAAATGATTCATTTAATAGTTTTAGATCTCTTATGGAGGCGTTCATTGTAGCAACATTCACACTTGCTCTGTGATGGTGCCAGTCGCCTAAGAAAATACATGTCTCACAATCTCTGGCTTTTGCTTCTGCAATAAACCATTCTACAAATCTGCGACAGTCCTCTAAGTGCAAACGGCTGTTCTGCTTTAAGCCATAATGAATATCAGTAAAGCAGGCCGCCTTCTTGAAAAGTTTGGCCATATAAATTATTCTGTTGTTTGGTTACTAGTTTGCTCAGCCGCTTCTCTCATCTGACGAATCTCTTCTTCATGTTTGATTTGACGACCGTAACTTGGTAAATGTCCTTGTTCAATTAAAATATCATCTCTGATAGTTTGGTTTCTTTTTTCTAAATTTAAAACTCTAGTAAAACTATTATTAACCGCCGCAGTATAATATGCAAATGGGTTATCTGATTTTGCTTCGTTAAACTGTAAACCAATTTGTGCAAGTTGCACTAATGCTTGGCCTCTCATTTCGTCAACGTAAGTGTAACCTCTCCAGTTTGCTCTGTGGCTATACCTTTCTACTAATTTTAAATACATCGTTCCTAACTCATTGGATATCTGTCCATGATCTACACAAAAATGACCATTACCTATACTGCCCTTCCAATGACTTCTTGCTACTTCTGTAACCTCGTCATTTACATAAGCATAATGCTTAAATGAAGGAAAGTTTACTTTGGCTTTTGTTTCAGCCTCATTTTTTGGATTTCTTTTTCTTCCTGGCTCATCTGGAATATGTTCCATTGTCATTACTCTAAACACAATATCTTCTTTTGCAATACTTTTAGGATCTACTAAAAACTCTTTCTGTTTAGGTTTGTTTTTGTAATCCTTAGTATCATGCACCGCCATTGCCGCCTGATAAGCCTCAGACTGCATTTTAGATGCTCTATTTTCTCTTGCTTGTTTTAAACTATTACGATTAATTTTCTTAACATCTTCTAAAATTATGTCGTGTTGACCATATTGATCATCTTTTACATAACAGAATGTAAGTTTACTAATATGTATTTGTTTTAGAATGTCTTTGTTGTTTAAATAATTCACTTTTTTAGCCATTTTATCTCCAATGATATTAACAATATTATACACAGAATTATATATATGTCAAGTAATATTTATCCAGAATCTTTTATTAAAACATCTTTTAATGAATCCGATAAATAGTATTATAGGAGATAGTTATGTTTGGAAGTAAACCAAAGAATACACCATTAACAACTGCCGCATTAGGCTCTAAAAGTTCTAAAGATCTAAGATCACAACAGACTACTAATGCAGGGTCACAAGATATGTTCGATAGAATAGGCGACCAACGTGGCACAGGTAAAGATGTTGATTGGCGAGCAAGACTTAGACCAAAGTTTGGCGGTAGAGATTTGTTCTGGCAAGGTGCTTTAGAAATGAACAGCACACCAGAAGGGCGTCTAGGCGACAAAGCAAATATAGATTACCTATTGAGGCCTTTATATCAAACAGGCGGACTTGTATGGCAATACACGCCTAACATATTCTATGGTGCGGCTGTAAACTATGCTACACAAGAATTCCAAGGTAGTAACTATCCATTAAATGTTTATGTAAATTCTCAACCACCTGAGTATCCAATTATTGCTCAGTTTACAGCAAATACAATAGACGAAGCAAGATACTTGCTAGGCGTAATGCATTTTGTAAAAGTTGCAACAAAAAGTTTCTTTGGTGATTCAGCAGTGGTAGATGGACTTTATGGAACTCCACCTCCTGTATTATTGTTTGAATATTTAGGCGAACACGGCTTTAATAAAGTTCCTGTTATTGTTACACAGTATTCAATCAACTTGCAAAACGATGTAGATTACATACCAGTTGTTACATCAGTTGATGGCGGAGGCAAAGAAGAAGTTACTTATGTTCCAACAAAGAGTGAAATATCAATCACACTCAAACCTCAATACGCACCACACAAACTTAGAAAAAGATTTGACTTACGAGAATTTACAACAGGACAAGGATATAAAAACGGATTTGTATAATGGCAGACTTTCATAGAAGAGACAGTTTTTTAAGAAGCACAGACACCTTTGAAGGGTTTCTTGATATTAATACCTTACCAAAGATTCCTAAGTCAGTAGATGATGACATTTACATAATAGATGCAAGATATCATGAAAGGCCTGACTTATTGGCCTATGACCGATATGGTTCTAGTAGATTGTGGTGGGTGTTTGCTTTAAGAAATCCGGATTTGATAGAAGATCCAATTAGAGATTTCAAAAGTGGAATGCAAATTAGACTACCACAAAAAGGTGTGCTAGATACTATATTAGGTTAAGCAATGGCAAAAAAGAAAAAAGCAAGAAAGATACCTGATCCTATTGTAGGAGAGGTTTTTGGAAATGTATTAGACGAATACAGTTCATACTCATATAGTGCAAAACTATATATGATACCGCCTATAGCACAAACACCACCAGGTGTAAAACCAAAAGTCACAGCAGGAAGACAGCCACCCAAAAGTGGACTTGGAAAATTATTTGGTAAAAGCAAGAAGAAATCAAATGCCGGAACTGCTGGAGGGTTTACGAACCTTGCCACAGTTGCACTTCCAGAAGAAACAGTAGTATTAGCACA
>Ga0315331_10000448_pt1 | contig 28503 bp, 26 predicted proteins | sample M160m34915metaG_FD_203456 | JGI IMG/M metagenome (GOLD analysis project Ga0315331, IMG submission 203456) | Ammonia-oxidizing marine archaeal communities from Monterey Bay, California, United States - M1 60m 34915 | ecosystem: Environmental > Aquatic > Marine > Intertidal zone | place: USA...
ATGAGACAACAACTGCTGATATTCATTTTTCTCAAGATGGAAAATTTTTATATGGCTCAAATAGAGGACATGATACTTTGGCTCAATTTTCTATTAAAAAAGATGGGAAATTAAATTTTGAAAAAAACTTTTCTACTAAAGGAAAGACTCCAAGGAACTTTGCTATTTCTATAAGTGGCAAATATGCTTTAGTAGCTAATGAAAATTCTGATAATATTTCAAGTTTTTATATTGATATAGAAAGCGGGAATTTAGAGTATACGGGGCATAATATAAGTATACCTTCTCCTGTGTGCTTATTGGAGATTATCAAATGAAGGAGATAAAACTTTTTTCGTAGTCTCTAGAGTAAGTATTACTATAGCCCCAAAACAAGAGAAAAATGCTGAAATCCAAATAGCAAATTCGTATCCACCTGTTACTTCAAAAACCAATCCAGGAATAAAACCACCAAGTGCCATTCCTAAACTTGCAGCTAGAATTTGCCAGCCATAAGTAGTATCCATAGGGAAAAATCCATAGTATTTTCTGTTCATGATTGGAAATAAGGTCCCTTCTCCTCCATATGGAATAGACCACAATATTCCTACTAAATAAAACATCCATTTACTCTCAGTAAATGCCCATGGAATAACAAATAATCCTTGTCCTAAGAAAGCTAAAAACATTATTGTTTTAGGATTAATACCATCTCCAAGTATTGGAGTTAAAAATCTTGTAGTCATTGAGACTACCATAATTAGTGTCAGGCAAAAAACTGAATCTGTATAACTTATACCTTTACTAGTCATAAGAGGTACTAGTCCTATAAGTATCACTGCATGTCCAACACAACCCAAAAAATGAATGTTCATCAAACTCCAAAATGCATTAGTTTTATAAATTACATTTTGTAAATTAAGAGAAAAATTGTTTGATTTATCATCGCTAGATTCTTTCGTTTTATCTATATCTTTTGCACCATAGGGTAATAGGTTTTTATCGCTTGGTGTATTCCTGAAAAAATGAAGAGCGACTACCATTATTGCAGTTCCTACAACACCGCTAACTATAAAAGTTGTTTGCCAACCGACAGCATCTAACATTATTCCCATAATTTGAATTACTAATGCAGGCCCTAAACTCCACATCCCAATAATTAATCCAGTGGCAAGTCCTAGCCTAGTTTTAAACCAAACTGCCACAGCGGGAATAACTGGAACTAAGAACATTGATTGTGCAAATCCAAATATTATTCCATAAGATATATAAAATTCTAAAATTGATGATGCAAGGGCAGTCCATACCATACCTATTAAAAATAATAAAAGACCTATATACATGGTTTTTCGGGCTCCTATAATAGTTGAAGCATATCCAGCTACAGGAGATGAAAAAGCAGTTACTATTGACATAATTGCATAAGCAATTCCTATGGATTTAGGATCCCAAGAAAATTCTTCTACAAGTGGGTCAATTATTATCCCAAACGCCATTCTAATAGCAGAACCAATCATTTGAGCGATTGCACCAACAGCAACTATTACCCATCCGTAATGAGTATAATCAATCTCAGATATGCTCTTTCTTAATTTACTCAGTGAAAAGGACATATAAACAAGCTTCCTTCTTCAAGCCATGATTCTTGATAGTCTTTATTTTGATTTATTTTATTTGATGAATCCCAGGCAAAGAAATAAATTAAAACAATCATTGAAAAAATAAATGATAGAAAAAATAAAAATAATCCTTTTAGTGGAGATTTTGTATTTGTTTTAGATGTAATAACCATTGAATTAATAATATCAAATTTTAATTATTATTATTCTGTTTTTAACTAAACTTGTAATTAATCTATAATGCAATTTTTCATATTAATAATTAGTATCTTTGAAAAACGTAGATTTAAATTATTATGCTTTATTTTAATTCTTGCCCAAAATGTACTAAGGGAACAATTGAATATAATCAAGATTCACAAGGGAAATCAATAATCTGTCTTATGTGTGGATTTACTAAAAATTCTTTTTCAAATTCTTTAAGAAGAAAAAAAACAAAGATTTCCTGATTAGTTCTTAACATATCTTTGTGATAAGGGTTTATATAATATTAAAAAAACTGATTTATTTAATGTTATCTTTACCGCAAAAACCTAGAGTCCTGATAGTAGAAGACGATAAAAGTATCAGAGATGCATTGAGATATAACCTTATTGCTGAAAACTATTCTGTTAGTTTAGAAGAAAATGGAATAGATGCATTAGACACAATACTTCAAAATCAATTTGATCTTATTCTTTTAGATATTATGTTGCCAAATTTAGATGGAATAGAAATTTGCAAAAGAGTTAGATATGAAAATATAAACACACCAATTATAATGATTACAGCTAGAGATACTGATATAGATAAAGTGTTAGGTTTAGAGCTTGGTGCCGATGACTATGTTTCTAAACCTTTTAGTATGCCTGAGCTTTTAGCTAGAATCAAATCTAATATAAGACGGAATAATATATCTTTTGAAAACTACAAAAGTTTTTCAAAAAAAAATTTCAAACATTTAGGAGTTTCTTTTGATTTGGAAAAAAGAGAAATAAAAATTGAAGGAGAAGTGAAATTTTTTAGACCTAAAGAATTTGATCTTGCTTATCTATTAATGAGTAATCCTGGCAAAGTATATACAAGAGAAAAATTAGTTGAAGAAATATGGGGTTTTAAGTATTTTGGAGACACGAGAACAGTTGATGTACACATTAGATGGATCAGAGAAAAAATTGAAGAAATCAACTCTAAGCCTAGAAAGATTTTGACTGTAAGAGGAGTAGGATATAAAGCAAATGTGGAGTAAAAGATATTAATCTAAAGCAAAATATTCTTAAACTTTCTTATACTAAAATTGTTTTATTATTTGGGACTCTTATATTTTTTATATCATTTTTATTAATCCTAAATTTTTCTGGTAACTTATTTTTACTATTTTCTGTTTTGTTTTTTTTATTTTCATTCAATATTTTTACAATTTTTGTTGTAAAAGCAAAGATAAAATTATTAAATCATAATATTGAAAAGATTTTTAATGACACTTCATCAAACATAAATATTATTGATGATTTTAATATAACTAGTAAATTATTTAAAGAAAAAATAATTGAAATTTATTCTGATAAAAAAAACAATAATGAATTTGGAATTCTTTATGATCTATCTAAAGATTATTTTGAAGAAGGAATATTGTTTTTAGATTCAGAAAAAAATGTAAAAAATATAAATAAAAAAGCATTAGAAATATTTGATAAAAAAACATCAAATATAAATAGCTTAAAAAAAATGACTGATATTTCTACTAATATAGAAATACTTGATTTTCTAAATTCATCATCAAAATCTAAGATAAATAAGAAAAATATACAAACCAATTTTCCTGAAAAACATTTCAATTTAAGAACTATCAAGATAGAAGACACAATTATTTTGTTTATAAAAGATATAAGCGATCTGTTTTCTATGGATAAAACTAGGAAAGAATTTTTCGCAAATACGTCTCATGAATTAAAAACTCCTGTTACTTCAATTCAATTAAATGTTGAAGCATTGAAAAACAGTTTGAAAATTGACAATAAAGATGATTTTAATTATTTTTTAGAAAAAATTACTTTTGATTCAGAAAGACTACAAAAAATCTCTAAAGATATTGGAAACGTTCATGCATTGGAATCGGGCATTATTCAATTAAATGTTGAAGAATTTCCTATTGATGATTTTATTTATGAATCTAAAAAACTTATAGATACTTTGCTAGATGCAAAACAAATAAAATTAAAAATTAATAAAAAAAATAATTTTAAAAAAATAATTTTTGATAGAAATCTTTTTATGACAATTTTTGAAAATATTATTTCTAATTCAATTAGATATAGTGAAGTAGGAAATTCTATAGAAATTGATTTATATAAATCAAAAAAAGAATTAGAAATTGTATTTAATGATTATGGTACAGGTGTTTCAGAAAAAGATTTGCCTCATATTTTTGAAAGATTTTATAGATCTGATGGATTAAGAAGTGATAAACATTCTGGGTTAGGACTTTCAATTGTAAAGCATATTGTAGAAATACATGATGGCACAATTGTTGCCAATAGTTCTTTAAATAAGGGATTATCAATTAGTATAAAAATCCCACAATAAATTCATATTATTTAACGTTGATTTAACATTGATATTATTGATTGTAATACTCTTGATTTGATAATTGTTTTTAATTTGATTTTTTATGCAAAAAGATAATAGAAGTATTACTAAAAGAAAAATAGAAGAAACTTTAGTTCTCTATTTACTTAGGTTAAGTGGATTGATTTCTATTATTACAACAGTTGGAATAATTTCTATATTAGCTATCAATTCTATTCCTTTTTTTAAAGAAGTTGGATTTATTGAATTTTTTACAGATTTAAAATGGACCCCATTATTTGTCCCTCAAAATTTTGGTGTTTCCCCATTAGTTAATGGTACTTTTCTTGTGGCTTTTATCGCTGCAGGAACGGCATTAGTTTTTGGATTGGGTAGTGCTTTTTACTTATCAGAGTATGCAAGTAGAAGAGTAAGAAAAATTATAAAGCCTATTTTAGAAATTCTAGCAGGGATACCTACGGTTGTTTATGGTTATTTTGCATTAACTTTTGTTACTCCTATAATTCAAATGATTTTTCCACAAACAATTATTTTTAATGCATTAAGTGCTGGATTAGTGATGGGGATAATGATTATTCCAATGGTTTCTACTTTATCAGAGGATGCAATGAATGCAGTTCCTATGAGTTTGAGAGAAGCAGCTTATGGATTAGGTGCAAAAAAATACCAAGTAGCTCTAAGAGTAGTTTTCCCTTCAGCAATTTCTGGAGTAGTTGCTTCTTTTATACTAGCCATTTCTAGGGCTATAGGAGAAACAATGATTGTAAGCCTTGCAGCTGGAGGAAAACCAGCATTAACATTAAATCCTCTTGATGCTATACAAACAATGACTGCTTATATAGTGACGGTCAGTCAAGGAGAAACACCACAAGGATCAATTGAATATAATAGTATTTTTGCTGTTGGATTATTACTTTTTTTCTTAACTCTTATTATGAATTTAATTGGAAGATTTATTGTTACAAAATATGCTCAAAATTATGAATAAACTATGAAAGAAAATTTTTTTTATATACTATTTTTATCAGCAATATTAATTGGAATTTTTTCTCTATTAGTTTTATTCGTAGATATAATTTCTGATGGATATAAATATCTTACTTGGGATTTTTTGACTAATTATGCTTCAAGGAAAGCAGAAAGATCTGGTATTCTAGCTCCTTTGGCAGGAACATTATGGCTTGTTGTGCTGACAGCTCTTTTTACAATCCCAATTGGAGTATCTACAGCTTTATATCTTGAGGAGTTTGCATCAGATAATTTATTTAATAAAATAATAAAAATAAATGTTTCAAATTTAGCTGGCGTCCCTTCAATTATTTATGGTCTGCTTGGATTAGCTTTTTTTACTTATACGCTAGCTCTAGGGAAAAGTTTATTAGCAGGAGCTTTAACTATGACTCTTCTAGTACTACCAATTGTTATAATAGCTTCTCAGGAGGCAATTAGGACAATACAACCATCATTGAAAGATGCAGCCTATGCATTAGGTGCAACAAAATGGGAAGTTTCAAAAAGAGTTATTCTCCCTCATTCTATAGGAGGTATAATGAGTGGAATTATTTTAGCAATGTCTAGAGCTATAGGAGAAACTGCTCCTATTTTAATTATTAGCTCAATAGTCTTTATAACTATGGTCCCATCAGGACCATTAGATAGATTTACTATATTGCCTTTACAAATATATACATGGGCATCATTTCCGCAGGATGATTTTAGAGCTATAGCATCTACAGGAATTATTGTTTTGTTATTTATATTAATTGTTATGAACTCAATTGCAGTCTATATAAGATTTAAAACACAGGAATAAATTCTATTTTGGTAGAATATACGAATAAAGTAAATTTATTATGTCTAATACTTATTGGTTAGTGAATTTTTCACTAGAAAATTTTAATATATCAAAGAAAAGATCTTTTGACCTTTTAGGGTTTTCAAAAAAAGATAATAAATTAACTAATAAAATAAATACTAATGACAATGTGATATTTTACATCTCAGATATCAAGAGTTTTGTTGGTTCATCTGTGGTAAATTCAAAGAAATTTTTTGATAAAAAGAAAATATGGGATCCTGAAGAAGATGATGTAAAATTTCCTTATCGAGTAAAATTGAAATCAACTAAAATATTACCTGAAAAAAAATTCATGAGTGGATATGATGTTGCACCTTCATTAAGTTATTTAAAAAGATGGGCACCAGAAGATTGGTATCTAGCTCTTTTAGGTCCAGTGCACATTATTTCTCATAATGATTATGAAATTATTTCAAAAAATATTGATGATTCGTTAAGTTCTCAACAGAAAAAAAATCAAGTAACAAAAAAAACTAGAAGAACCAAGAAAAAAAAGTAACTATAAATTTAAAATATATTTTGAATTAGATTCTATTTTTTCAATTAATAATTCGGGTTTTATTTTTTTTAAATTACTTAATTTTTCTACAATTAATACAAGATCTTTAGGTTCTGTCCATCTTAATCTATTTTTTTTAAAATATTGAGGATAGCTATCTGTTTCAATAACTATTTGTTCTAATGGTATTTTTTTTATTACTTCAGATAATATTTCATCTCTAAGAAAAGGTTTTGCAACTGAAATATAAACATTTTTATCTAATAGTTTTTTTGCATAGTCATAATCTCCTGAAAAATAATGAGCTACTGATTTTATTTCATTAATTTTAGATATACTAAGTAAACTTATAGCGTCTTTTTCTGCATTTCTAACATGAAAAGCTACAGGTAGTTTTTTTCTTTTAGCTAGGTTTATTTGTTCATAAAAAAAGTCTTGTTGGATCTTTTTATCTGGTGAATTTTCTTGAAAATCTAAACCTATCTCGCTAATCATAATAGTTTTATCATCTTCTGTAAGTTTAGATAATTTTTCAATATAATTATCTGTATTTTCATCAAAAATATTTTGAGGATGAATTCCTACTGCTGAATAAATTTCTTTATATTTTTTTGATAATGCTACAGAACTTTTAGAATCAGATAATGTTGTACCTGCAGCAATAATGATTTTTATTTTATTTTTAATAGAATTATTAATCAATATTTCTATATCTTCGTTATTAAATTGTTGTACATGTGTATGAATATCTATTAGCATTTTAAAAATCTACTATTAAATGAATTAAATTGGAGTAAAAATGAGACCAGGATTTGGACAATTCAATTTACCTTCTCCAGAATATTTAAGATTCGCAGCTCAATATGGAGTGAAGGATATACTACTTAATAATCCTACCCTTCAAGAAGAAAAACCAGGAGTATGGTCTAAAAAAGAATTACTAAAATTAAAGTTAAATGTAGAAAGTTATAATTTAAGACTTTCAGCAATTGAAAATGTACCAACTCATTTTTATGATCAAATAATGCTTAATGGTCCTAATAAAAATCAGCAGATAGAAAATATGATTGAAAATATTTCAAATATGGCAGAATTAGAAATTCCCATTTTTGGATATAATTGGATGCCATCTCATGTTTGGAGAACTGCCCCAAAAATTATCAGAGGAGGATCTATAGCTACAGCTTTTAATTATGAATCAGCAAAGCAAATGCCAATATCACATGATAGAGAATACACAGAAGAAGAAATGTGGGAAAGTCTAGAAGAATGGATAAAAATAATCACTCCAATTGCAGAACAAAAGAATATTCGTTTAGGGATTCATCCTTGTGACCCACCTGTGGAAATCTTAGGAGGCATTCCTCAATTATTTCGCTCTTTTGATTCATACAAGCGACTGATTGAAATTGTTGATTCTCCATCAAATGCAATAGAATTTTGTCAAGGAACTTTTTCAGAAATGGAAGACGCAAAAGATGGAGGGATATATAAAATGATTGACTACTTTTCTTCAAGAAAAAAAATACTATATGTACATTTTAGAAATGTTTCAGGGAATGTTCCTAATTTTAATGAAGAATTTATAAACACCGGATATGTAGATATGCATAAAGCTATGAAAATATATCATAAAAATGGTTTTGATTCTTTTTTTATAGACGATCATGTGCCTCAAACATTTGATGATACAGAATGGGGTCATAGAGGTAGGGCATTTGCTAATGGGTATATACAAGCCTTAATTGAATCTGTTACTAAAGAAAACAAATTTAATGACTAAAAAAGTAGTTTTTATTACAGCCGCAGCTGGAGCAATGGGAAAATCTCAAGCTAAATTATTTGCAAAAAATAATTATAAAGTTTTTCTTACTGATGTAGATAAGAAAAAACTGGATAAAGTTCACTCAGAATTAAAATCTTTATACTCAAATATCTCTTCTTCATACCTCGATGTTAGATCAGAAAAATTATGGAAAAAATGTGTTGATAAGTGTGTTTCTGAATTCGGTTATATTGATGTTTTATGTAATAATGCAGGTGCTAATTACAGAACAGGATTTGATAATCAAACATTTGAAATGTGGGAAAAAATCATCTCAATAGGATTAAGTGGTTCTTTTTTAGGAATTAAATCTGTAATTGAAACCATGAAAGACAAAGGAGGAGTCATAATTAATTTAGGATCTTTAGCTACTATTAATAGTAGTGATTCATCTCCTGGTTATTCAGCTCAAAAAATGGGTTTAATAGGTCTAACTAAGTCCACAGCTTTGGCTTATTCTAAATATAAAATCAGATGTAATATAGTTTCCCCTGGACATGTAGATACTCCATTTATTAGATCTAATAATGAATATAGCCCAAATGACTGGTCAACAAGTATAGATAATCCTGAAAATTATCAAAAGAGACTTAATAATATCCCTTTAGGAAGATTATTAAGTCCAGATGATATATCTAAAACAGTATTATTTTTGTGCTCTGACAATGCAAATATGATAACAGGTGAGAATATATTAGTAGATGGAGGAACTGCTCTTACTTAATACTTTTTACATTGGATGAAAAAAGTATAAAAATACATGCTAATAAAGCAATTAATCCGAACATAGGAAAGCTTAGTTCATAAGATCCAGTAAAATCATAAATTAATCCTGCAGATATACCGCCTACGGCTTGTCCTGCACTTACAAAAGGCTCTGAATATCCCCTGATTGAACCAATGTTATCTTTCCCAAAAATATCAGCAAGAACAACTGGTGGGATTACTAATAAACCACCTAAAGCCATTCCAAAAATAAAACCAATCAAATAAGCGAGAACTATATTAGAAATTAATAGAAATAATAAGGCTGAAAGTCCTAACCATATACATCCAAAAAAATATACATATTTTGAAGAAAACTTATCTGTAGCCCAACCTGTAACAAGGCTTCCGACCCCTGTTCCTAAGGCCATGATAGTTAATGCTGAGGCTGCAAAAATAGGATTTATGCCCTTATCAATCAAGTATGCAGCTTGATGAATATTAACTCCAGTGTGGATAAAATATGTTAAAAATCCAACTATTGATAACATCCAAAATGATCTAGTTCTTAATGCATTTCTTAATGATATAGAAGCTGTATTTCTATCTTTATTGCCAGAAGTATTTTTTAACTCTAAGTATTTTTTATCGTTAGATTTTATATCTTTAGGATCATCCACCATTGTAAAGAATACTAGAGGTAATGAAATTAGCCAAACCATTAATCCTATAAATATCCAGCTCATTCTCCAAGAATCAGGATTGTTACCATCAATATTAATTATTAATTGTGCAAATAAAGGAAACAGTCCCATACCTAATGAATGGGAGAGTCCTAAAATTCCAGTTGCTTTTCCTCTATTGTTTATAAACCATTTAGCAATAACTGTTGAAGCTCCTATTTGTACTGGAGAACTAAAAATTATTCTTCCAATTCCAAAAAGTATGTAAAAAGTAATTGGATTAAATGTTCTACTAATTAATAGAGTCGATATCCCTAATAAAGATATTGAGAATAATAAAGTTTTTTTAGATCCATATTTTTGAATTAAATAACCTGAAAGTGGAGAAATGAAAACAGATAAAATTCCTGCTAGAGAAGATGCTCCAACAATCAATGTCCTAGACCATCCTAAGTCTTCGCTCATCGGATATACAAAAACAGCAATAGTTAATGTAGCTGCAGCATTTCTAACAAACATTGTTGAACCAGATCCAGCAACAATAATCCATCCGTAGTAAAAAGATGTATTTTTTTCAATGAATTTCGCTAATTGATTCATTCTAGCTATTTATTTAATCTAATAATAGAATGTAACATTAAATTTATTATCCGTTTAGGACTTTGGGAGAGAGAATGTCTATTAATTTTGATAAAAAAAAATATCTAAAAGAAATTAAGCTTATAGAAGGAGATAAAACTTTTTTTGATATTAAGTCTTTAACTGACGACAATAATATTAATTTAAATAAAATTCCATTTTCTATACGAATTCTTATAGAAAATATTTTAAGATCTAATCATAACGAAATTTCGAACTTACAACAAATAGAACAATTAATAAATTGGTCTGAAGATTCTGTCCCTGATAAAGAATTCCCTTATATGCCAGGAAGAGTTATTCTTCAAGATTTTACTGGAGTTCCCGTAGTAGTAGATCTTGCTGCAATGAGAGATGCTGTTAGCACATTAGGAATTAATGCATCAATGATTAATCCTATTGTTAGAACTGATTTAGTTATAGATCATTCAGTGCAAGTTGATTATTTTGCTCAAAACTCCTCATTGTCCAAAAATATTTCAAGAGAATTTGATAGAAATCAAGAGAGATACAAACTTTTGAAATGGGCTCAAAATTCATTTTCAAATTTTTTAGTTGTACCTCCAGGGACAGGAATTGTTCATCAGGTTAATTTAGAAAATCTTGCTGAAATAATACTTAGTTCTGAAGAAAATAATTTTATTTATCCTGATACGTGTGTAGGAACTGATTCACATACAACAATGATTAACGCTGTAGGAGTCTTAGGTTGGGGAGTTGGAGGTATTGAAGCTGAAGCCGTAATGCTAGGACAACCTTATTATATGCAAGTCCCTGAAGTTATTGGTGTGAATCTTTATGGGAAAATAAATGAAGGTACTACCGCAACTGATATTGTATTGGCAATAGTAGAAAAGTTAAGAGAAGTTGGTGTTGTAGAAAAATTTGTAGAGTTTTTTGGCCCAGGTATGAGTAGCTTATCTTTGACAGATAGGGCAACTATTTCAAATATGGCACCTGAATATGGAGCAACATGTGGATTTTTTCCTGTAGATAACAGAACAATGGATTACTTAACTTTGACGGGAAGAGATAAAAAAATTATCAACAGAGTTGAAAATTATACACAGAGTAATAATTTATTTTACGATGGAATAGATCCGACTTTTACAAAAAAAATAGATTTTGATTTATCTTCTGTAACGCCTTCTTTAGCAGGACCCAAAAGACCACAAGATAGATTAACATTATCAAATGTAAAAACTAATTTTCATGATAGTTTTGATTTAAAAGAAGATCAGATTGATAATAGTGAATTAGATGATGGATCAGTTGTTATAGCTGCTATAACAAGTTGTACAAATACTTCTAATCCAAATGTAATGATGGGTGCTGGACTTATAGCTAAAAATGCATCAAAAAAAGGATTAAAGCCTAAACAATGGGTAAAAACCTCCTTGGCTCCAGGTTCAAAAGTTGTGAGCAAATATTTAGAATCAGCTGGTCTTGATAAATACTTAGATGATATAGGTTTTAATACTGTTGGGTATGGATGTACTACATGTATTGGAAATTCAGGCCCATTACCTTCAGAAATTGCTGAAATAATAGACAATAAAGAATTATCTGTAGCTGCAGTTCTTTCTGGGAACAGAAATTTTGAAGGTAGAGTTCATCCTCAAGTTAAAGCAAATTATTTAGCGTCACCAATGCTTGTTGTATTGTATGCTTTAGCAGGAACCGTAAATATAGATTTTTCAAAAGATCCTATATCAATTGATAATGATGGTAACCCTGTTTTCATGACTGATCTTTGGCCTTCAACTGAAGAGATTGAAGAAACAATTGAAAAATCTTTAGATTCTAAAATGTTTATTGAGGAATATAAATCTGTTTTTGAAGGGCCAGAAGAATGGCAAAAGCTTTCAGCTAGTAAATCAGATAAATTTAAGTGGGATATAGATTCAACATATATCCAAAAACCACCTTATTTTGAAGATTTTGATTTACGCCTTCCAAAAAAATCAGAAATTAAGAAATCAAGATGTTTAGTAGTTTTAGGTAATTCAGTAACTACTGATCATATTTCTCCCGCCGGATCCATCCCTCAATCCGCACCTTCTGGGCAACTATTAATTTCTAGTGACGTTCCAAGATTCGAATTTAATTCATATGGATCAAGACGAGGGAATCATAACATTATGGTAAGAGGAACTTTTGGTAATATTCGACTTAGAAATCAGATAGTAGAAGATGAAGGAGATTGGACGATACATTTTCCTACAAATGAAAAAATGAGAATTTATGAAGCTTCTGAGCTATATCAAAAAAATAATACTCCTCTAGTTGTTATTGCAGGAAAAGAATATGGAACAGGATCTTCTAGAGACTGGGCAGCTAAGGGGCCAGCTTTATTAGGAGTAAAAGTTGTTATAGCTGAAAGTTTTGAAAGAATTCATAGATCTAATCTAGTTGGTATGGGGGTTATTCCTCTACAATTTTTAGATGAACAAAATTTCAATTCACTTAAACTAGATGGTTCAGAATTTTTTGACTTTGAAGGATTAGAATCAAAAATCACGCCAAACTCTGAAATTAATGTCACTGCTATAAAAGATGATGGTTCAGAAATTAAATTTAGAACATTATTAAGAATTGATACACAAATTGAAGCTGAATATTATTATAATGGGGGACTTTTACCTTACGTTTTGAGAAAAATGGTTAAGGAGTCAAGTTAATACTTCCAGATGGAGTAGAATTCATCCAATTAAAACCAGAGTCTTTTAACTTTCTAGGTAAAACCTTTTGATTAGGTAATAAAATTTCTTTTCCAAATTTTCCAAATAAAAATGAAATTGCAACCCTTGGTATTTTAAGCCTTATAATAGGTTTTAATTCAGCGTTTATTTCACTTATAACTTCCTTGAAAGTAATAGGCGTATTAGAAACCACATTAATTGGTCCTTCAATATTTTTATTATTTATAACATGATGAATAGATCTTATAGCGTCGATTTTAGAAATCCAAGGGAAGTAATTTTCACCCGAACCAATGCTACTAATTCCAACAATACTACTAAATCTTTTCATATATTTGTACATTTCTGAATTTTTATCTATTATTGTTCCAAACCTAAGAAAAACTACTCTAGTTTTTTCAAGTTTTTGGATTGATTCCCAATTATTTACTATGTTTGGTATTTCACCTCTCCCTTTAGGAGATCTTTCATCAATAAGTTCATTGGGTCTATTCCCATAAAATCCACAAGCAGATGCAGAAATAATTAATTTTGGAGGGTTTTTAGAATTTTTAATTGCATCAATTAAGGTTTTTGTTGGATTCATTCTACTTGAAATTATTTCAGAGGTTTTTATTCTTGCAAAGGGCTTAATTATTCTTGCTCCATTTAAATTGATTACTATTTCAGAATTATCAATTAAGTTTTGATGCATTATATTTTTTTCAGGATTCCAGTAATGCTGATTACTTTTTTTTCTTAGAAGTAAGTTTATTTTATTATCTTCTTTGGTTAGAGAAGTTATTAAGTCTTTTCCTAAATATCCACTTGAACCTGTTATTGTGATTTCCATTATTTTTTTCTAAGCTGATATACTTTCAATAAACTTTTTATAGAAAAATAATAATATAAAGATAAAATAATCTCCAAGAGAAGAAAAATGCAATATTCAAAAAAAACTAAAAATATATCTGATCAATTAAATATAATTCTAAATTCTTTAGATAAAATTCAATTGGAAAAAGTTAAGTTTGATTTCAATGATGAAGAAAGATTTATTTGGTACTATACTCCACATGAGCAAAATGGTCTTTTGGTATTTCAAATGAAACCCTTCCAAAGAAAATTACTTTATGAATTATTAGAGCTAACTTATTCAAGTCAAGGATACAAAACTGCTAAATCAATAATCAATTTAGAAACTATATTAGGAGAATATGAGGCAAAAAACTCTGATTCGAATGAAGGTGGAAATGGACAATGGGTTAGATCTGAGGAAAGATATTGGTTGGCAATTTTTGGAGACCCATCTTCAAATAAAAATCCTTGGGGCTTTAGATTTGGCGGACATCATATAGGATTAACTGTAAATATTTTAAGCGATTTTATATCTATACATCCCCTATTTTTTGGAGCAAACCCAGCAAAAGTAATTGAAGGTCCTCAAAAAGGATTTAGAGCTTTGAGCCAAGAGGAAGATTTAGCTAGAAAATTCTTGAGATCTCTTTCAGATGAAAATAAAAAATTAGCAATAGTAAATGAAATTGCACCGCCTGATATATTAACTGCTAACTATAGAGATTTTAATTCTCAAGATTTTATTGCGGGTTTAAAGTTTAATAAGCTTGGTGATTCTCAAAAAGATAATTTAATAGAATTAATTAAGGTTTACACTTCAAGATTTACAGATGAATATGCTAAAAATTATTTCAATAAAGTTTCAAAAAATGGATTTGAAAATACCTCTTTTGCATGGTCTGGATCTACTGAAATTTCTAAAGGGCACTATTATTTCATAAAGCACGATAAATTTTTAATAGAATATGACAATACTCAAAATGACGCAAATCATATCCATTCAGTTCTAAGGGATTTTGATGGAGATTATGGGCAAGATATATTGTCAGACCATTATAAATCTAATCATTAAGTAGAAAGAATATTTATTATTTCACCTTCGTCATTTAGATCGATATCAAAAGCATTTGGATTGCTTGGTAGCCCAGGTAAAGTAATTATATCTCCAGCCAAAGTCACTATTTGTTTAGCTCCACCTAATACCCTTACTTCTTTAATTGGAAGTGTGTGACCCGTAGGGGCTCCTCTAAGTTTTGGGTCTGCAGATACTGATAGATGAGTTTTAGCCATACAAATAGGAAAATCCCAACCTTGGTTTTCAAAAAGCCTAAGTGTAGTTCGAGTCATTGGTCCCCAAGAAACTTTATCTGCGGAATAAATATTTTTGGCTAAACTTTGTACTTTTTGAATAGGGCTATCTGAATCTTCATATAACAAAGAAATATTTTCATTATCATCTTCTAAACTAGCAATATATTCAGCTAATTCGATCATTCCTTCTCCACCTTTTGAAAATCCTTCTGATTGAATTGCTATAGAATTATTTTCTTTACATATATTTTTAACTAGATCTATTTCCTCTTTAGTGTCATCAGGAAATTGATTTATTGCTACGACTGATTTTAATCCATAACTGGAAACAATTCTTATAGCGTTTTTTAAATTTTCAGAACCTTTTGTTATTGCATTAAGGTTTTTTTCTGAAAGATCCTTGATTTCTACTCCTCCATGCCATTTTAAGCCCCTAATTGTAGTTACTATTACTGCACAAAATGGTTTCGGCCCGCCTTGTCTTACTTTAATATCCATAAACTTTTCAAAACCTAGATCAGCTCCAAAACCTGCTTCAGTTATTACAAAATCAGCAAAAGTAGATGCCATTTGATCTGCTAAAATAGATGAACAACCATGGGCTATGTTACCAAATGGTCCCATATGAACAATGGCTGGTTGCCCTTCTACTGTTTGAGCCAAATTTGGTTTTATTGCATCCTTTAATAAAGCCATCATTGATCCAACAGCATTTATTTCTTTAGCTAAAACTGGAGTTTTATCTTTTTTCCAACCAACTACTATGTTTCCAAGCCTTTCTCTAAGATCTTTATAAGAATCGGTTAATGCTAATATAGCCATTATTTCTGATGCTGCAGAAATATCAAAACCTGTATTTCTTAATGGGGCAGTATTTTTCCCACCTACACCAGCGATTACATTTCTTAAAGATCTATCTTCAGCATCAGTAACTCTTCTCCAGGTTATATTTTCAGGATAAAAATCACTTATTGCATTCCTATAAACTGTGTTATCTACCATTGCAGCTAATAAATTATGTGCAGATTCCATTGCATGGAAATCGCCATTAAAATGAAGATTAATATCTACTGCAGGTTCTACAGTGGCTTTTCCACCTCCTGTTCCTCCACCTTTATGGCCAAAAACTGGACCTAATGAAGGCTGTCTTATAGTAAGTGCGACATTTTTATTTATTTTTCCTAATCCTTGAGTTAATCCTATTGCAGTAGTTGATTTACCTTCTCCCAAAGGAGTAGGGGTAATTGCTGTTACCACAACTAGTTTAGACTTTTTATTTTTATCTATATTTTCAAGTGGAATTTTTGCTTTATGCTTTCCATACAATTCTAAAGAATCTTTTTCAATTCCTAAATTATCTGCAATTTCTTCAATATTTTTAATTTTTTTCATAATTTTTTGGATTTTTTATAACACTTATAAGTATACAAGAGATTATACATAGAGCAGCCATAACAATGAGTGAGTAATAATATGTGTCATACTTATCGTATATATAACCAACAATAACAGGAGATATCATCATCCCAATCCCCATAGGAAAAGCATTGATCCCTAAAATAGTGCCGTAATATTTACCTCCGAAAAAATCTCCTCTTAAAGCATGAAATACTGGCGTTCTCATTCCGAAACCTATTCCCCAAAGTATTGAGAATAAAATAACTATTGAGTAACTATTTGCATATGCTAATATAATTATTGCAATAGCTTGAACTATAAAAAATATCGGAATAATTATTTTTTTATTAAATATATCTCCTAATATTCCTCCAGATAGTTGACCAAAAAATTGTAATATAGATATTATAGGAAGAATTGTTCCTGCTGTTATAATATCTAATCCTACTCCATTATCATCAGTTAAATATAAAAACAAATGAGCAGAAATAGCTCCTACAGAAATATTAGCAAAAAGATGTGCAAAGGCTAGAATCCAAAAAGGTTGAGTATTTATTGCTTTCTTTGGAGACATATTTGTATTTGAAAAAAAATTCTTTTTTGTTTTTTGTATTTTTTCAAGAAAATTAATGTCAGGTTTTTTTTTCACAATGAATGCAAGCAAAGGACCTGTAAAAAGAAAAATTATTGCAAGGTATACTATTGTTGCTCTCCAGCCATTTTTTTCTATTGAAAGAACCATTAGTGGTAGGAAGAATCCTCCAAATGAACTTCCACCTATTACCCAACTCATTGCTGTAGCTCGTTTATGAGGCATCCAAACATTAACTGCAGACATAGATGGTACAAAACCTCCAATACTTACGCCAATAGATACTAATAAATATGATAAGTAATAGAAAAGTATAGTATTAATAGTGCTAAGCCAAAATAATCCCAAACTGGCGATAGTAAACCCTATCAAAATCATCTTCCATGCTCCAAACCTATCAGTCAGATATCCTTCCAAAGGTCCTAATAAAGCCCCTCCAAATCTTCCGAAAGATGCAACTCCTGAAACAATTGTTCTAGACCAGCTAAATTCATCTTCTACAGCCTTAAATATTATACTGCCTCCACTGAATGTAGGAATACTTGATATTGCAGTATTTAATCCACCTGCAAAGCTAATCCACCATCCGTAATATAATTTTTTAAATTTATTTATCATATGTTATGTAATACGTGTACACGGTATCATGTATCAATTTACAGGTAAACGTTTCCGTGTAATTAATTTACCTTTGTAAATATTTTTTCTTTATAGGTATAAAAAATCGGTTTTCCAGTTTGGATTTCTAGTTTTTCTGTTTCTTTTTCAGATTTATTTTCAATTATTTTTATTAAAGCTCTTAAACTGTTTCCGTGAGCTGCTATTAGTATATTGTTTTTTTCTTCTAACTTTTTATAGAGTATTTCATTGCAAAACATTTTTACTCTTTTAACAGTATCTTCTAATGATTCTCCATAGGGGATACTTTCTTTTGGTATTTGTTTAAATAAAGGATTTGTAATTTGAATATCATATGTTTTTTGGTCTAACAATGGAGGTTTAGTCTTAAAGCTTCTTCTCCATTCTAAAACTTTGTCATCACCATACTTTTTTGAAGTTTCAGATTTGTTTAGACCTTGTAAATTACCGTAATGCCTTTCATTGAGACGCCAATCTTGAACTATATTAGTAAGTTTGTTTTTTGAATTCTTAAGTATTATTTCGCCTGTGTTATATGCTCTTCGAAATATTGAACTATAAGCTTTGTGTATTATTAATTTTTTCTCTAAAATTTCCTGAGCGGCTAGTTCAGCTTCATTTATTCCATCATTGGACAAAGAAATATCAGTCCAACCAGTAAATCTATTTTCTTTGTTCCATAAACTTTTGCCGTGTCTAACTAGAATTATTGAGCTCAAGTTATTCCTCAGTGTTTTTGATATTGATATACTATCAATTTTTTATAATAAGTTTAAGCTTTTCATCTTTCCCTATAGAATTTAATTCATTTATATATATATAGTCACTTTTTAATTCTAGTACGTTAAAATAGCTTTCTTGTGGTAAATAATTTAGAGATTCCTCTAGACAACGGAGCTCAAAATCGCTTTTGCTTTCATATATATCTCTTGTGCAAGGGTTCATATTTGATTTTCCAACGGAATTCCCAAATTTATCAAAATAAACTATTGTGAGAGGCATGTAGGTTTTATACATCCAAAATCCTTTATTTTGTTCTTTTTTGTATTTGAAAATCATACCATCTATTTTTATAGGTAAACTTCTTCTACACATTAGTCCTGTTTGATATTCTTTTTCATTCTCAGCTATTAGAGTGTTTATAGGATAACTATATTCTTTATATTGAATCTCTATTGAGCCTTTTTTGAAATCAAGTAATTCTTCAGAACATCCGTTGTAGTAATCAAAAATTTCATCATTAAAATTACAAGAAAATAGCGTCGGTATTAAAAATAAATAGATAACAAATATTTTTTTCATTCACTTAAAAGTTCTTTTACTTTTCTAGGGATTTCAAATTTTATATCCTCTTCGATATCGTCAAATTTATAAACATTTGATGGATTTAACTTTTTTATAATTTCATAAACTAGCTTATCTGGAGTTGAAGCACCAGAAGTTAGTCCAAGTTTTTTTATTCCTTTTAGCCAGTCAGGATTTATTTCATCGAAAGAATTTATCAGATACGCTTTAGTACCAGATTGTATAGACACATCTCTTAGTCTGTTACAATTTGAAGAATTAGAAGCTCCTACTACTAGTATTAAATCTACTTTTTTAGCAAGTTTTACTGTAACCTCTTGTCTATTAGTTGTTGCATAACAAATATCATTTCTAACTAAAGCATTTGGATAAACAGATTTAATTTTATTGACAGTCTCTTGAGTATCTCTAACTGATAAGGTTGTTTGAGAAAGAACAATTACATCTTTGTCTTTTGATTCATTTTTAAGTTCAAATTTTTCTCTGTCATCAATTATCTTCATATTTGCTTGGCCAGATGTTCCTATTACTTCTTGGTGTCCTTTATGACCTACTAATATAATATTTTTACCTTCTTTAGAATATTTTTTTGCCTCATTATGAACTTTGGTAACAAGAGGGCAGGTTGCATCTATTATCTTTATATTTTTATCTTTTGCTAGCTTATAATCTTCAGGTGGAGAACCGTGAGCTGAAAATACAACAACAGAGTTGTCAGGGATATCAGATACATTTTCAACTGTTATTGCACCTTTGGACTCTACTTCTGACACTACTACTGGATTGTGAACAATTTGATGCTTTACATAAACAGGAGAACCGTATTTTTCTAATGCAATTTCTACTAAATCAATTGCTAATACGACTCCTGCACAAAATCCTCTAGGATTGGCTAAATAAATTTCCATAATAAATAAAGTTTATATCTAAATTATAATATTTTTTTTAAAGATTACCTATATTAGAAAAATTTTAATACTTTTATATTTATAAAATTATTATTTTTAATATTATTTTTTGATAGATTATGAATATAAAGAAATTTGAAGATGAAAAATATCCAAAAAGGTCCATTAATTATTAGTGGTAATGCGCACCACACTTTAGCTGAAGATATCGCTTCGTATATAGGTCAAGACCTGACTAAAGCAGAGGTATTTAAATTCAATAATGACAACACATTTGTAAAAATACTTGAAAATGTAAGAGAACGTGATGTTTTTATAATTCAACCTACTGCTTTCCCGGTAAATGACAACATAATGGAACTATTAATTATGATAGATGCAGCTAAAAGGGCATCAGCGGGAAGAATAACCTCAGTTATTCCTTATTTTTCATATGCAAGAACAGATAAAAAAGATCAACCTAGAGTTCCTATAACTGGGAGGCTTATTGCAGACTTAATAACAACTGCAGGGTCTGATCGCGTAATGATGATGGACTTGCATGCAGGTCAGGTACAAGGATTTTTTTCAGCTACTGTTGATGAATTAACTGCTTTGCCTATACTTGCAAGTTATTTTGTTGAAAAAAAATTAGATAATTGGGTAGTAGTGTCTCCAGATATTGGTGGTACTAAACGAGCTAGAGATTTTGCAAATAAATTAGGAGCACCTCTGGCAATTATAGAAAAGAGAAGGATAGGTAACAAAGACACTGTAGAAACACTAAACATAATTGGAGAAGTGGAAAACCGTTCTGCTATACTTTTCGATGATGAAATCAATACTGGTGGAACTATGATTGCAGGTTCTAAAATTTTAAAAGAAAACGGTGTAAAGGATGTATATGTAGCAGCTACTCACGGTGTTTTCCCTAATGGCTCTTTGGAAAAAATTCTAAGTTCAGAAGAAATCAAAGAGATTGTAGTAACAGATAGTTTGCCCATAGAAAATGTTAGTCCAAAACTTAATATTCTTTCTATATCTGAACTATTAGGAGAAGCTATTAAACGAACTAATCGTGGAGATTCTGTAGGTGCTCTTTTCTTGTAAATAATCCTATATGTTTAATTTTATAAAAAAATTAATAAAAAATTCTAATGAAGAAGAGATCAAAAATTTATACAAAATTGTTGATGAAATCAATTCTTTAGAATCAAAGTATGCTTCATTAAGTAATGAAGCATTAAGGGATTCCACAAAACTCTTAAAAGAAAAGTACAAATCAAATGAATCTCTTGATGATATTCTTGTTGATGCCTTTTCAGTTGTAAGAGAAGCATCTAATCGTTGTTTGTCTATGAGACATTTTGACGTTCAACTTATAGGAGGCTTATGTCTTCATCAAGGAAAAATTGCCGAAATGCGTACGGGTGAAGGAAAAACTTTAGTTGCAACTCTTGCTGCTTATTTAAATACTCTTTCTGAAAAAAGTGTGCATGTAGTTACAGTGAATGATTATCTTGCTAAAAGAGATTCAGTTTGGATGGGAACAATTTACAACTTTTTAGGACTTACAGTTGGTTGTATACAAAATAATGGCTCTTTTTTATTATCTAAAAATTCAGAAAATCAATTAGAGCTAATTGATGCTAGCAGAGAAGATGTTTATAAGTCTGATATTGTTTATGGGACAAATAATGAATTTGGTTTTGATTATTTAAGAGACAACATGGCTCAAGAACCTGATGAAAAAGTTCAACGTGATCTGGATTTCGCAATAGTTGATGAAGTAGACAATATTCTTATTGATGAAGCAAGAACTCCTTTAATTATTTCTGGTCCAGCTCCAGATAAAACACAAGATTATAAGAAGTTTTCTAATATTGCTTCTAAATTAAATTTAGAAACAGACTACCAGGTTGATACAAAAAGACAGTCTGTTGCATTAACTGAAATAGGGATAGATAAAGTTGAGAAAGAATTAAACATAGAAAACTTATATTCTGAAGAAAATCAAATTTTTTCTCATTTGTTAGAAAATGCTATTAAGGCTAACAATTTTTATGTTAAAAATGATCAATATGTAGTTAGAGATTCAGAAGTGATAATAGTTGATGAATTTACAGGAAGATTAATGGAAGGCAGAAGGTATTCTGATGGATTACATCAAGCGATTGAAGCTAAAGAATCCGTAAGTATTAGAAGAGAATCGGTTACATATGCAACTATTACTTTACAAAACTATTTTAGATTGTATGGAAAATTATCTGGAATGACAGGAACTGCCGCAACTGAAGCTGAAGAATTTCAGAAAATATATAGTTTAGAAGTTTTAGAAATCCCAACAAATAAAAATTCATTAAGAGATGATTTGCCAGATCAAATTTATATGACTGAAAATGCAAAATGGAAAGCAGTAGCTGAAAAAATTAAAGAACTTAATTCTAAAGGAACTCCTGTTCTTGTAGGAACAACAACAATAGAAAAGTCTGAATTTTTATCAAAACTACTTAAATCTGAAGGTTTAAAATGTAATGTATTAAATGCAAAACAGCACGAGTCTGAAGCAAAAATCATTTCTGAAGCAGGGGCTCCATTTTCAATAACTGTATCTACAAATATGGCAGGCAGGGGTACAGATATTATTTTGGGAGGGAATCCAGAAAATTATAACAATGCATCTGATTGGGAAAAAAACAATAATGCTGTGCTTGATAAAGGTGGTTTGTATGTTTTAGGTACAGAAAGACACGAATCAAGAAGAATAGATAATCAGCTTAGAGGAAGATCTGGAAGACAAGGAGATCCTGGAATAACTCAATTTTTTATTTCTACAGAAGATAGTTTAGTAAAGAGATTTGGTGGAGATAGAATTAAGTCTGCTATGAGTATGTTTAAATGGGATGAGAATGAAGCTGTAGAAAATAAAATGATATCTAGATCTATAGAGTCTGCTCAATCTAAAGTAGAAGCATATCATTTTGAAATCAGAAAAACTCTTGTTGATTATGACGACGTAATGAACACTCAAAGAGATGTTATTTATAAATTAAGAACTAAAGCTCTTTTTTCTGAAAATCTAAGTGATGAAATATTTGAGTACATTGACAAGGAAATGTCTAATTATTTTATTTCAAATGAAATGAACAATGAGATGGATGAAGTAAACAAAATAGCTTTTTTGCGTAATTATTTTCCTGAAGAAAATATTAATGAATTAATTGAAAATGATTTTTTTAATAAAGATTACCTTAAGGAAAAAGCAAGAGAAATTTATGACTTTAGAGTCAAAAGTCTTTCTAATGAATTATCAAATCGATTAGATAGTCAAATTTTTATACACTCAATTGATTCTAAATGGGTTGAACATCTTACTGTCATGGACAATATGAGGCAATCTATAGGTTTGGAGGCAATAGGGCAGAGGAACCCATTAATTCAGTATAAAAAGATGGGATTTGATATGTTTTCTTCTCTAATGCAAACAATCCAATCTCAAATTGCAAGTGATGCTATTAGGGTAAGTAATATACAGAAAACTAACAATAGAATTTATAAAGAACAAAAAAGCGATTTTAATGACACTAGAAAAAATATGGAAATGGCCTCGAATAGTTCGAGTAATTCTAATTCAAATCTCTCCAGAAAAGACAGACGAAGAATGGAAAGAATAAACAGAAAAAACTCTAAAAATAAAAAATAAAAATAATTATGTTCAGTATAGAAGAAAAAAAAATCATTGAATCTTTTTCTGAAATTAACGAAAAAAATTATAAAACGAATATTTTATCAATAATTGGGAATTGGAAAATCAATAATCAAAATAGCTATGATTACTTGATTTTGCAAGAAGCGTTTAACTGGAAACGATTAGCAGTAAAAATAATTGACTATCTTGAATTTGATAAAAGATTAAGTTCAAAATTAATTGATTGGCTTTTTAATCCCCATTTATATGCTACTTTTTCAGAAAATAAATTTAGAGAATTAATTGGTTTTGAAAAATATAATGCTCATTTATCTTATTTTTATGGGGTAACTATAGAAAGATGTCTTATTGCCTATTCAGAAGAAGAATTGCTAAAAAGACAAATTTCATATGGAAATTTTGTAAGATACAGACCTGAAGATGTATATTCACAAATATATAATATTACTTATAATGAACTAATTGATGATTTTTTTTCAAAATTTAAGATTGATTCAAAAAAAATATCAGAGATAGAATTTGAAAACTTTACATATTGGTGTTTCAAAAAAAGAATAGAAAACTCAGAACCATCAAAATTAGCTTCAGATACCAAAAAAGGAACCATGTTTTTATATAGATTTTTGGAATCTGAAAGTAAAAGGTTAAATTCAAACAAAAATATTAGGAAAAAAAATATAGACTTTGTTTTCTAATCTTTAAAAAAATAAACAATCTAAATTAGAGGTGTTCAAATCCAAGAGAAATTTAAAATTGTAAATCCAAAAGAAATGCCCAAAAGATTTGATTTTATAGAAAAAGAGTCTTTTTGGAGAGAAAATTGGGATCTTAATAATATATACACTAGAATTGAAAATGAAAATAGAGATAATTCGTTTGTAATAGATTCTCCCCCTCCAACTGTTTCTGGTTCTCTTCATGTAGGGCATATTTTTTCTTATACACATCAGGATATTATTGCTCGTTTTAAGCGGATGAATAATTTTAACGTAATATACCCTATGGGATGGGATGATAATGGACTCCCAACTGAAAGAAGAGTTCAAAATATTTTTGGAGTAAGGATTGATAATAATGTTCCATATATTGAAAATTTAATTGTAGAAAAAGAAAAAAAAATTAAAGGAATTCCAAAAAATGATCCTTTGATTGTAAATAGAAAAAATTTTATTGAAATGTGTGAACTTGTTACGCAAAAAGACGAAGTAGCATTTAAAGATCTATTTAGAAAAATGGGTTATTCAATTGATTGGAAAGATGAGTATTCAACAATAGATTCTAAATCTCGAAGTATTGCTCAATTATCATTTATTGATCTATTTGAAAAAGAATTAGTGTATCAATCGGATGCTCCAACAATGTGGGATATTGATTTTCAAACAGCTGTAGCACAAGCTGAAATTGAAGATAGAGAAATTGAAGGTGCCTATCATGACATTAAGTTTGGAGTAAAGGATTCAGATCAAAAAATAATTATTTCTACTACAAGACCAGAACTTTTACCATCTTGTGTAGGAATAACAGCCCATCCGGAAGATAAAAGATATAAGCACTTATTTGGTAAAACTGCTGTTTCTCCTGTATTTTTTTCTCCAGTACCTGTTTTCTCAAGTGAATTAGTTGATATGGAAAAAGGAACTGGTATTTTGATGGTTTGTACTTTTGGAGATCAAACAGACGTTCAGTGGTGGAGAGAAAATGATCTTCCATTAAGACAATTATTTAATCCTGATGGGATAGTTGCAAAAATAACTTTTGAAAATAATGAAAAAGATGTTGTTTGGAAAAGTGAAAATCCTGAATTAGCAAATGAAAATATAAAAAAGATTATTGGTAAAAATCTTAAGGAAGCAAAAAAACATATAATTGATCTACTCATAGATTCTGATAATTCAACTGATCAAATGCCCGCGATGGTTAAGGAACCTAAAAAAATAAAACATCCTGTAAGATTCTATGAAAAAGGAGATTCCCCAATTGAATATATATCTTCTAGGCAATGGTTTGTAAAAATTACGGACAAAAAAGAAAAATTGTTAGAAGCAGGTAGAAAAATAAAATGGCATCCTGACTATATGTCTAAGAGATATGAAAATTGGACCGAAAACCTTTCCATAGATTGGTGTATAAGTAGGCAGAGATTTTTTGGAGTTCCTATTCCAATATGGTACAAACTTGATGATAAAGGTATTCCTAATTATGACGAGGTAATAATGCCTACTAAAGATAGTTTACCAATTGACCCTGAGATAGATTGTCCTAATGGATATACTGATGACCAAAGAGGTACTCCTGGTGGATTTATTGGTGAAAAAGATGTTTTTGATACATGGTTTACATCTTCTCTTACACCTCAAATAGTAGCTAAATGGGGCACTGGTGCAAAAGATGAAATGAAATCAATTTTTCCAATGGATATAAGACCTCAAAGTCATGAAATTATAAGAACATGGGCTTTTTATACCATTGTAAAATCGGTACTTCACAATGATTCTATACCATGGAAAAATGTAATCATATCAGGATGGATTTTGGATCCAGATCGAAAAAAAATGAGTAAATCTAAAGGAAATGTTATTACTCCTATTGAAACAATAGAACAATATGGAGCAGATGCTGTGAGATACTGGGCTGCATCTGCAAGACTAGGTACTGACACAACTTACGACGAAAATGTTTTTGTTATAGGAAATAAACTTGTAACGAAATTATTTAATGCAGCGAAATTTGTTTTATCTCATGATTCTTTTTCAACTAATGATCTTATTGAATTAGATTCTTCTTTTATTAAAGAATTATCAATTTTAGTTGAAAGCGTAACTGACTATTATAATAATTATCAGTTTGCTCAAGGATTACAAATTACTGAAGAATTTTTTTGGAACACTTTTACAGATAATTATTTGGAACTTGTAAAGAAGAGAGTTTTCAATTCTGAAGGAAATGAAAAAGCATCTGCAGTGACATCATTAAGAGTTGGGTTATCTGTAATTCTTAGACTATTAGCTCCTGTTTTACCAACCATAACTGACGAAATTTGGTCTTGGTGCTTTGCAGATGAAACTGATACAACATCCATTCACGAATCTGACTGGCCTCATAAAAATGAATTCTTAGAATTTCAACAATCAAAATATGATAATTCTCTAGAAGTTGCAATTAAAGCCATAAGGTCTGTAAGACAATCAAAAACTTCTAAAGGAATAGGTTTAGGTAAACCTGTTGATAAAATGAAAATTATTACCAATCAAAAAAACATTAATATTCTAGATTTTGTTTTTGAAGATTTTTCTAATGCATCAAATTGCTTTGAATTTGAAAAAGAAATAAATGACGAAGAAAATATAATCATAGAAATAATTTCTAAAACTCAAGAATTATAAAGATCTATATCCTATTTTCCCTTTGTATTTATAATTTTTTTTTTAGTTCGTCAAAGACTCCAGTTTCATAGTCTCTAACCTTTTTACAACATTTTAGTGTTTCTTCTGCGATTTCAATTGGAACTCTTGTTATTCCATCCGTATCTCCAACTATTAGATCTCCAGGTTTAATTAATAAATCTCCAACTTCTACTTCAGTCTGTGTTTCAATTAAATTAAATGGTCCATGACCTGGGACTCTTCCTGTTGCCCAAACAGACATACCTACTTCAGAAATTCCAGGTAGATCTCTAATTGATCCTCCGTTAATTACTCCCACTGCACCTAACACTTTATGTTTTAGAGCCATCCCGTCACCCATAACAGCTCCTCTTCCTTTATTTTTTTCAATGTCAACGATTACACCTATTACAGGAAGCTCAGATTGATCAATTGCATCATAATATTCATCCCAGTCTAATTTATTCTTTGGTTCATATAATGGGGTTACTTTGCATGTTACTGCAATTCCTACTACAGTCCCATTTTCCAAATGAAGGGATTTCAATTCAGGGCTTGAATAATCAATTTGTTCTTGATCATAGCTTTCAATAGTCATCATCGCATTTTGAACTGTTGCTGAATCATATTCCTTAAGGCCTTCAATTATTTCTTTTAATTCCATTTTTTTTACTCCATTTCAATATTCAAATCTTCACCAGGGAAAAATTCTAACCAAGGTTGAAAATTCTCTACAAATATTTTACCCTCATCAATTGATGAAAGACCTTTTATTGCTCTAGTTGGATCATAACCATTAGTTTTAGCCAACGCTTCTATCCCCCTTTTGGTGTCTCTTACACCGCCGACAACAAAAATATCCTTTTCTTCATTTTCAACTACTAAATCTAACCCTTTTTTTCTTGTTCTCCAATAAAGTCTCAACTTTTTCTCCTAATTTATGAATTTTTTAGCTCTATCAAGTATTTTGTTTGCAAGATCATTTTTACTCATCAAAGGAAATGTCTCTTCTCCATCATTATCAACTAATATAGCTTTATTATTTTCTGATCCAAAACCACTTCCTTCTAAAGTTATATCATTAGCAACGATTATTTTACAATCTTTAGTTGATAGCTTTTTTTTAGCATTCAATAAAAGATTTTCTGATTCTGCGGCAAAACCTACTTTTGTTATTTTTTCACCATCAATACTTTTTAATATATCTGGATTTTTTTCTAACTGAATAGAATCCATTTTATCTTTTTTTATTTTTTCTTTTGAAATCTTTTTAACTTTATAGTCTGCTACTGCTGCTGCCATGATAATAATTTGGGACTTATCAATTAATTTTTCTATTTCATTTTTCATTTCTATGGCACTTTG
>Ga0315331_10000450_pt1 | contig 28487 bp, 33 predicted proteins | sample M160m34915metaG_FD_203456 | JGI IMG/M metagenome (GOLD analysis project Ga0315331, IMG submission 203456) | Ammonia-oxidizing marine archaeal communities from Monterey Bay, California, United States - M1 60m 34915 | ecosystem: Environmental > Aquatic > Marine > Intertidal zone | place: USA...
CGATCTTGTGATAGGCCGGCGCCGGGTCGAGATAGGTCAGCGGTGCCTGGTTGGCGGTGGATGCGGCACCGTCGGGATACAGGCCAAGGGTCGCCTTGCGGACCGATCCCCACATCTTGTTGTTCATGATGACGGTCAATACCGGCAGGTCATAGGCCGCCGAGACGAAATGCGCCGGCGTCGGATTACCGAACATATAGGAGCCGTCACCGACGACGTTGAGGACCCGCTTGTCCCGCTGGCCGAGCTTCACCCCGATCGCTGCACCGAGACCCCAGCCGAGGCCGCCCGACGGGCTCGTGCCGAAGAACGTACCGGGCTGACGCAGGGACATATTGCCGAGTGCGAGCTGGGATTCGGAGACCAGGATATCCTCGTCGTCCTTCACCTGATTCAGGCAATGCGCCACCCAAGCATTGTCCATGGCGGCGGCGCCCGACGCGATCTTGTCGATCCGCGCCTGATTGGCGGCAGCCTGATCGCCCTTGATCCCGGCAATTTTGGAACGCCGCGCATCGATGCGGGCTTTCGCTGATTTTTCGCGGCTCGCCATCGCTTCTTCAAGCAGCAGCAGGGCCGTCCCGGCGCTACCCCTGATCCCGAGATCGCACTGGAAACCGCGCACGGGATAGTTTTCATATAGCGGATCTGTGCCGAGATGGATGATCTTGGCATCGGGGTTCAGCTTATGCAGCGACGGAATCCACGGCACGTCGCAATCGACGACGAGGATCGCATCGGCGTCTGGCAGATAGGCGCCCGGCTCGTACCCCACATGCATCGGATGATCGGACGATATGTTCACATAGCGCGGCCTGTAGGTGATAACCGGCAACGCGTAGCGTTCGGCAAGGGATTCGAGCGCCGGCACCGCGGCACGGTTCTGTCCCATACTGGCGGTGATGATTAACGGGTTGTCGGCGGCGGCGAGTATTTCCGCCGCTTCGTCCAGCGCCGCCACGTCGGCGGATGCCGCATGCGCGGCAACCCGGCGCGTCGGCGACTGGAAGGTAAATTCACCCGGGTCTTCGGCCAGAACTTCGCGCGGCAGCGACAGATAGATCGGCCCGCGGGGTTCGGTCATCGCCATGGTTACGGCACGGTCGACAATGGTTTCGATCTGCTTGGCGTTGCGCAGCTCGTAATCCCATTTGACCATTTCGCGCATCACACCGCCCTGGTCGAACATCTCTTGGCCCCAGTGGATATAAAGCGACCGGGAGCCGTCATAGCCTTCTTCGGTCAGCGGCGTGCGGCCGGATGTCATCAGGATCGGCACGTTTTCGCGTGCCGCGTTCATCACGCCGCAGATCGCATTCGCCGTGCCGACATTCACATGCACCATGACGGTGGAGAGCCGGCCGGTCGCGACGTAGTAGCCATGGGCCATGGCGACGGCGAGGTTTTCATGGGGGACGGTGACCGGAGTCGGGGCTCTGCCCTCGCCGGTCAGCGATTTCGACAGACCCTCGATGATCGATGGAAAGTCCGTGCCGGCATTGCCGAACAGGTAGTCTACTTCACGGTCTTTCAGTACCGTCAGATAGGCCTCGGCGGCGCTATCGACCTTGATTGTTTTGGCTGGCATGGCTGTCCCTCATCCCTTTGTTTATAGACTTCCGATAGCACGGCCCCGGTTTTTTATCTAGCAACCGGGGTCCCGTTCCGCGGAAGAAATGCTTCAGGCGGCGACACGCTCGTCAGGCCACGAGAATTTCCTTCAATTTTGCATCCGTCTCGTCGCGCGGTATGTCGAAACGATCGTGATCCGCCTCAGTCAGCACGTCCGTAATACACGGCCCGTAGGTCGGGCGCGCCTTCATGGCTTCGTACCAGCGCGCCACGTTGGGCCGGTTGTCCCACAACCCTTCAAGACCAGGCATTTCAGAGCGGTGGATATAGGGCGTCAGCGCCGCATCGGCGAGCGACCAGGCATCACCGGCGAGGAATTCCGTCTCGTCCAGATCCGCTTCCATCTGCGCGACCGCCTTGTGGTACTGGCGGATCGCGGGCTCCACCATGGAGGCGGCGAGCCCCATTTCGACCGACTGGCGCTGGCGTTCGCGATAGGCGGGATCGGGGATACGGTCGAAATGGGCGGCCAGTTCCGCCGGCGATTTGCGGATCAGCACCCTGCGGTTGGCGGTCGCAAAGGTGACCACGCCGATGGCGGCATGCAGCGTATCGTCGACCCGCTTCATCCAGTGCCGCGCGCGGGCGCGCAATACAGGGTCAACCGGCATCAAAGGCGGATCGGGAAAGGCTTCATCGAGATAGCCGAGAATGATCGAGGATTCGACGATGACATTGTCGTAATGTACCAGCGTCGGGATCACCCCGTTGGGGTTCAGCTTCAGGTATTCCGGTTTGTGCTGATCACCTTGCTGCAGGTTCAGAATCTCGCCTTCCCAAGAGAGATTTTTTTTCGGCCAACACCAGCCGCACCTTGATTGCACAGACGGACGTGGTGCCGTGATACAGCTTAATCATCTGATATTCGGTTCCTGAAAAAGTGAAAGAGGCCGCTTATTCGGCCGCCGCCGCATCATTACGCCGGATCATCCGGTCCATGACTTCTGCCGATGTCATCACGTCGCCGAACTGCTGGATAAAGGTTTCGAGCGCGGCGAGATGTTCGTCATCCGAAGATGCAGCACAGCAATCGGACACCATGATCGATTTGAAATCGAGCATCATGGCGTCCCGCGCGGTGGAATCGCAGCACACATTGGTCTTTGTGCCGCCGACCAGAACGGTATCGATGCCGCGGCTGCGCAGAACGCGTTCGATCATCGAAGAGCCATTGGCAAAAGCGCTGTAACGGTTCTTGATGATCGTGACATCGCCGTCCACGACGACAAGATCGTCCCACACTTTCTGGCTTTCCGGCGCCAGGCTTTCGACCATGCGCTGGCGGATATCCGCGTTGCGGACGACATGGTTAAAAAATACCTCCCAGTCGCTGATCCCGTCATTCAGCGTGTTGGTATGCAGCACCCAGAACACCGGTACTCCAAGCGGCCGAAGTTGTGCAGCCAAGTCGTTGATTGGCGTGACAATATCGCGGGCCGTCGGCACTTCACCGGGCGCGCCGGGAAGGCAGAACGTGTTCTGCATGTCGATGATCAGCAAGGCCGTCTTGCGCGGATCGAACTCGGTAAACCAGTGGATATCACCGCGCCGGGCGACGACCCGGTCGACGATATGCTGGCGGATCGAAACGTTATGCATGTTCTGGCCCTCCTGAATACAGCATGATCGTAGCACCCGGGCGGCGGATGCGACAATCTTGCCCCGTATCGGGAGTGACACGGCGTGGGGTCGACCGGCTATAGTCAGACCCCACCGCGATGAAATGCGATGAAAGGAATAGCGACATGTCCAGAAATCTCAGCAATCTTGTCGAACGCGGCCGGGTCAGCCGGCGGCTATACACCGACCCTGCCATATTCGAGAAAGAACAGAACCGCATTTTCGGCAAAGTCTGGCTGTGGCTGGGGCATGAAAGCCAGCTCAAAAACACCGGCGATTTCTTCACCACCCGTATGGGGCGCGACCGCATCATCGTTTCCCGTCACGAGGACGGCGAAATATACGCGTTTCACAACCGATGTACCCATCGCGGCGCGGAGGTCTGCCCGAAACGGGCGGGCAATGCCGAGCATTTCGAATGCCCCTATCATGCCTGGACATTCCGCACCGACGGCTCTCTGAAAACCGTGCCGCTGCGCAAGGGCTATGACGACGATTTCGACGAACGCGCCAAGGCACTGGCGCTGGAACCGGTCGCCCGGCTCGACCGCTATCAGGGATTTATCTTCGGCAGCCACGCCGCCGAGGGCGACGATCTTGAAACCTATCTCGGCCCCGATGTGCGCGCGGCCTTCGACAATTTCATCGACCGGTCGCCCGACGGCACGGTTGAGATGACGGGCGGCAGGACCGTCCAGCGCTATCGCGGCAACTGGAAACTGCAGATCGAGAACTCGATCGATCTGCTGCATCCGCTGATTTTGCATCACAGCGCAGTGGACGCCGCCGACAAGGTCGACCACGGCGGGCGCGAGCCGTCGATTGAGTGGGATACGGTCAAGGCGAACGGGCTGAGCTTTTCGGAATGGGACCAGTTACAGGTCGCCGCTCTGCCGCGCGGCCATTGCTGGATGGGCGGCTTCCTGACCAAGTCCATCGACGAGGATGCGGAAAAAGCCGTCATGGACGAGGACGGCTGGCGCGCGTTGCAAGCCGAATACCGCGACATCATGGTCAAAAAAAACGGCGCCGAGCGCGCCGACGAAATCCTCGGCTTCAACCGGCATAACACGATCGTTTATCCGAACCTGTTCGTGAATTCCCGGCTGGCGCAGATTCGCATCCTGCATCCGACAGCCGCCGATAATACCGAACAGCACGGCTTTATTTTCCGCCGCGGCGGCGCGCCGGAAAAAATGTTCGAAGCATCGGTCCGGATGGTGAACGCCAATAATTCGCCGTCCTCGATCGTGACCAGCGACGATCACGAAGTGTTCGAACGTATCCAGGATGCACTGGAATTCGGCACGACCGAATGGCTCGACTGGTCACGCGGGATACACGACGAGGTCGTGACCAACGATGCCACCAGCGGGGTCGGCACAAACGAAGTCGCCATGCGCAACCAGCACCGCGCCTGGGCCGATTACATGGCGGATGCCTGATATGACCGCACCGGCCAAAAGCAGCGTAGAGCGCTGGCACACGGTTCAGCAATTCCTGTTTGACGAAGCGCGCCTGCTGGACGAGCGCGAATGGGACGCCTGGCTCGATCTGTTCCTGCCTGAGGCCGAATACTGGATGCCCTATGAATGGGGCCAGGAAAGCCCCACCGATCACGTGTCTCTGTTCTACGAGGACCTGGCTCTGCTGCGGATGCGGATCGACCGGCTGAAGAGCGATCTGTCGCCGCTCGAATGGCCGCCGTCGCGCACCAATCGCCACCTGTCGAACATCCGCATTGTCGCCGATGACGGCACCCGCCTGACGGCCACCGGCTATCTGATGTTCGTCGAATACCGGCGCGAAGAGCAACGCATTTATTCGAGCCGGGTGACCTGGGATCTCGCAGAAGCCGGCGACGGCTTTAAAATCGCCGGCAAGCGCGTCGATCTGCTGAACTGCGATCAGGAAACCGGCCACCTGCGGATCGCCGGACCGATATAGGTACCTGTCTGAATCGTGCTAAAGCTGTGCCGGTATCATGGTAGTCCGTTTTTCCTTCTATTACGCAGCGATCTTTCTGGCGGTCGGCATTCACCTGCCGTTCTGGCCGGCATGGCTCAAATATCGCGGGCTCGATGCGGCGGAGATCAGCCTGATCCTGTCGGTCGGAGTCTGGGTCCGCGCCTTCGCCAATCCGCTGGTCGCCCATTTCGCCGACCGGTCCGGCGCCCACAAAAAGATCATCATGATCTCCGCCGGCGGTGGGGTGATCACATACGCGCTGTTCGGTATCGCCGACGGGTTCTGGGCATTGTTCGTCGTCAACATATTGGCCAGTGCGATGTTCATGGCGCTGATCCCGCTGGGCGAAAACCTGGCGACGCGAGCGTCAGTCGAACACGGTTTCGATTACGGCCGCGTCAGGCTGTGGGGATCGATCACGTTTATCCTAGCGGCCTATGCCGGCGGCTGGGTGGTCGAACAATCGGGCGATGCAGCCATCCTGTGGATGATCATCGCCGTCATGATCGCGGCCTTTATCGCCGGGTTCGGCCTGCCCGACCGGCCCGCCCGCGACAGACCAGACGTCCGTTTTCCCGCCTTTGTCTTGCTGCGTCAGAAACCCTTCCTCGCGTTCATCACGGCGGTCGGGCTGTTGCAGGCGAGCCATGCGGTACTCTATGTCTTCGGCACGATCCACTGGCGCGCCGCGGGGCTACCGGACACCGTGATCGGCGCGTTATGGGCCGAAGGGGTGATCGCCGAAATCATCCTGTTTGCCTTCTCGGGCGCCGTCATCGCGCGCGTCAGCCCCATCAAACTGATGTGGATCGCGGCGCTCGCCGGGATAATCCGCTGGACCATCCTCGCCAATACGACCGATATGGGCGTGCTGTTCGCGACGCAATGGCTGCACGGCCTAACTTTCGGTGCGGCGCATCTTGCCGCCATGCATCACCTACTGCGCACGATACCCGAACACATGTCCGCATCCGCGCAGAGCCTTTATTCGGGTCTTGCGACCGGGCTTGTTATGGGGCTTGCGATGCTGGTGACAGGCGCGTTGTACACGCGGTTCGGCGGCGGCGCGTTCTACGCGATGATCGCCCTGTCGGCGGCCGGCGGTTTAACGGCGATGTATCTGATGCGGGTAGGCGGCACCGTGCACGAAAAAACGCCCCAGTGATGCTCCGATGATGCCCTAGTGATGCTGCTCTTCGTGGTCCAACGAGGTGCGGATCAGGAGGAAGACAAAGGCGACGGCAAAGACGAAAATCGCCAACCCGCCGAAATAGCCCAGGCCTTCACCGGCGCGGGCGGCGACAAACAGCCCGCCGATCCCCATCACGATGGTGGAGAACCCGAGGATCCAGTTTGAGAAATTTTCCATAATCTTTTCCGCCGTCAATCTATTCGATAACAGGATAAATAAAGGTTAAGCCGCCCAATCGCAACGCTGTCATGGGCCGGTCGGGGGTGCGCTATTCCGCCGCATTCGCAGGCGAACCCGGCTCCGCGGGGGAGATTCACCGCCCGCCGCAGTGCCCGCCCGGCCGAACTGGGCGCGTTTTTCTTCGATCGGCAGACACAGGATGAAGACGGTGCCGTCATCGTCGCTCCGCCCAAGTGCCGCTTCGCCGCCATGGCCGCTCATCAGATCGCGAGCAATGGCGAGGCCGAGCCCGGTGCCACCGACCCCTGAAACGGCTCAAACAGATGTTCCTTCACCTTGTTGGGAAGGCCCGGCCCGTTATCGGCGATTTCGATGTAATTCAGATTCTGCTGCCGGTTCGCCGATGCGCTCACCGACACCTTGGTCGCCCCGGCCTGGAACGCATTCAGCACTAGGTTCGAGATGACGCGATAGAGCTGGTCGCGATCGGCAAAATGTCAAAATCCCGCGGGACCGAATTTTCGATCATGCCGATCTGGCTTTCGCGCACCGAAATCTCGGTCGCTATATCGCTGATCAGCCCGGCAAGGTCGAAATATGTTAGTTCCGGCGCCGGCGTACCTTCATTGGCGAATGTCAGCGTACGACTGCACAGCGCGACCGCGCGGTCGAGCGCGCCAAGCAGGATCGGCGCTGTCGGAGACATGATCGGACACCAGTTGCGCGGTCGCCAGAATATTGCGGAGATCGTGATTGATCTTGGTCACAGCGGTGCCGAGGGCCGCAAGCCGGATCCGTTGTTTCAGCGCATCGCGCAGACGGCTCTGCATCTGGGCCAGTTCACGTTCGGCACGGCCGATCTCGTCGCGGCGCCTGCTCGGCTGGATAAGCCGGCGAGCGTCGTCCGGATCGCGGCGGAAATTGACCATGCTGTTGGTGATACTGAGCATCGGGCGGACGAACAGCCATTGCAGGCTGAGATAGACCAGCGTTGCCGTCATCAGCGAAATCACGATCGACAGCAGCAAAATGCGGGCGGAATAATCCAGCATCATTTCGCGCAGGACCCATTCGTTGATCACCGTCTCCACCAGGACATCGGGATTTGTCGGCGATGGGCCGACGATGCGGATCATGCGTCTGTCTGTGTTCCACATCACCGAGATCGCCTCGCTGATCAGCGCGAAGAATTCCTTGTCGCGCATATCGTAACTGGCATGGACCTTGGGCGGCATGTTGCGGCTGAGCATCAGCACCTTGGAACTCGGCCGGCGCAGCACGATGCCATAGGATTTCGTACTTTTCAGAAGCTCTTCGAGAAGCTCGCTGCTAACCGGGCTGCTGCTCGGCGCTTCGAGCGCGAGACTCGCCAGATGGGCCGACGCGATGCGTTCTTCGAGATAGGTGATCCGGTAGCGGCCAATGGACGGCGCATAGATGAACACCTCGCTCAGCATCACGAAGAAAACCGTGAGCAAAAGTAGTCGCGCCGACATCCCGGTCAGGAGCAACGGCAGGCGTCTGGGCTTTTCATCCATGAGCGGACTATAGAGAAGGACCGGATTGGTCTCTATCCCCTTGATAGATTTGATACAAAAGAAAACGCCCTCACCGATGGGGAGGGCGTTCCATAGCTCGAACCGGCGCTAGGGCCGGCAAGCGGGAAGATCCGCTCTTATTTCTTCGCCCCGCAAGGATTGCAGGGATGATTCGCCTTGCAGGGGTTGCACGGGTTCTTCGCCGCACAGGGGTTCTTCGCCTTGCACGGACCACAAGCGGCGATCTGAACGGGCGTATCGGCGGAAATGCCGGCAGCAGCGACGGGAAGCGCGGCGGTGCCGGCGGCGAGTGCAACAACGCTGAGGGTCGTGATTGTTTTCTTGATCATCGGTATTCTCCCATTGACGACACGGAAACCTGGGGCTGCGGAGAAATTCCGCTGTCCCCCTGATTAGATGGGGATTCTGCCCCCCAGACAATGCACACCATGCTCACCGGTTCTCAACTAGTTGTGAGCATGAGATTTTTTCGCATTGCGCAGGGGCAGAACGCTCACCCAAGTTTGAGCAGAAACCTGACAATTTTTTTCGTTTTCTCGCTGAACAGCTTCGGGGTGTAATAGCTGCCCGCCGCGCGTTTGTTCACCTCGCCCAGCGTCGGATAGGGAATGATGATCCCGGCGATAGCGCCGATTTTCATTTTCTTCTGGATCGGCAGAATCCAGCTTTGCAACAACTCGCCCGCATGCGGGCCGACGATAGACGCGCCGACAATCACGCCCTTGGCGGTTGTGACGATCTTGGCGAATCCATCCGTTTCCAGCTTGGCCTGGGCCCGGTCGTTTTCCGCGAAGGAATGACGCAGCACCCGGATATCGCCGTGTTTTTCCCGCGCCTGCTCCTCGGTCATGCCTACATGGGCAAGCTCGGGATCGGTATAGGTGACCCAGGGCAGCGCCGAATAATCAACCTTGGCCGGCAGACGGAACAGAATGTTCCGGATGACGATCCCGGCGTGATACCCGGCGACATGGGTAAACTGAAAACTGCCCGCGACATCGCCGATGGCGAATACCTTCTTGTTGGTGGTGCGCTGCCGCGCATCCACCGTCACGCCGCGCTTGTCGTATTCAATCCCCGCGGCCTCGAGGTCGAGCCCGTCGAGATTGGGCACCCGGCCTGCCGATACCAGCAGGTCGGATCCTTCGATACGCTCTCCCTTGCCGTCGTCTTCGATCACCACGGCGACGCCGTTATCTGAACGCTCCACCCGCAACACCTTGATGCCTTCGCGCATCACAATGCCTTCGGATAGCAAGCGGTTTTTAACAACCTCGGTCAGTTCGGGGTCGTCCTTGCCGAGAACGGTGAACATCTCGAGGATCGTAACCTTACAGCCGAGGCGTCGGTGCGCCTGGGCCAGCTCGCTGCCGATCGGCCCGCCGCCGAGGACGATCAGATGATCGGGGGCGGCTTTCTTGTCGAACACGGTTTCGTTGGTGAGGTACGGCACGTCGTCAATACCGGGAATAGGCGGCACCCCGGCATACGAGCCGGTCGAGATGACGATCCGCTTGGCCGTGATGACTGTATCGCCGGCCTGCACCTTGTTGGGGCCGACGAACCTGCCGTGCTCCTGGATGACGCGGACGCCGAGACCTTCGAACCGCTCGACGGAATCGTGCGGGGCGATGGCCCCGATGACGCCATGGACGTGATCGTGCACCTTTTCGAAATCGATCACGGGCTCGGCCGCTGCAATCCCGAACCGGTCGGCGCTGCGGACCGCATGGACCGCGTGGGCAGCGGCAATCATCGCCTTTGACGGTACACAACCGTAATTCAGGCAGTCGCCGCCCATCTTGGCTTTTTCCAGCAGCACCACGTCGGCACCCATCTGGGATGCACCGGCAGCCACGGACAAACCTCCGGAGCCGCCGCCGATGACTACGATATCAGCGGTAAGTTCATTCGACATTTTTGACACCTATTGTTCAGGCAGAAGGAGCGGCTCTCCGCGCTTTGAGTTTCTTGTAGACGATGGGAATGCAGGCGAGGACTGCCAATCCGATGATCGGTGCAAGAAAACGCGGGGCAAAGATAATGCCGAGGTTCAGGTCGCCGCCGGCATCAAGTACGGCGCCGGCACCGTCACCGACAAGGGAGTAGACGAAGGCGCCCGGAATGATGCCGAAAAGCGTGCCGATCGTATAGGTGCGCAGGCTAACCCCGAGAAACGCCGGGACCAGGTTGACCAGCCAGAACGGAAACAGCGGCACGAGACGCAGGATCAGCAGGTAGCTCATTTCGTTTTCGCGAAAACCGGCTTCCATGCGCTTGATCGCCGGGCCGGCCTTGGCCCGCAGGATATCGCCCAATGAGTATTTCGCGGCAAGGAAGACACCGACCGCACCGATGGTCGCGCCGATGACGACGTAAACCGTGCCGAGATAGGGGCCGAACATGAAGCCGCCGGCGATGGTGATAAACACGGCGCCGGGGATAGAAAAGGCGACGGCGATGGCATAGACCGCCATAAAGATGATCGCCGACATGGCGCCGTAATTCACGACCCAGGACTGAAGTTCCTCGCGGTACGTCTTGAGCGCGCCGAGCGACACATACTGATTGAGATCGAAGACAAAGAACGCGGCGAGGCCCGCGACCAGCAATCCCAGCGGAATGACCCGGCCAAGCGAAAAGGCGGATTTCTTGCCCACCTGGGGGGAAGCAGTCTCTGTCGCGTCATCCATTTCAGCGCCTTTCGTGGCTATTGTTTGTTGCCGTTTACCGGAGGAGGCGGGATTCGCCGTGTGAGAAACCGTTCGAGATACCATAACAAATCCCCCTTTAATGTCGCCCCATCAACTTCCGGCGGCGTATTGCGTCCCCGATAACTGGATTTCTGCCCTCCCCAAGGCTAATCAACACCCTCTCAACAAAGCGTGAAGGCCCCGAATAAAGCCATATTTGGCCAATATCGCAGCAATATCGTTTCGGAGTCGCAGTTTCGTTGACTTGGCCCCGGCAAAACCTTATACACCGGGCCTGTTTTTCGACCAGATCGTAGCCGGAGTCAGCCTTGAAACGTACATTCCAACCTAGCGTCATCGTACGCAAACGTCGGCACGGATTCCGCGCGCGCAAGCAAACCGTTGGCGGTCGCCGGGTCCTTTCCCGTCGCCGTGCGAGGGGTCGCAAGCGTCTTTCCGCTTAACCGTATGGGCGCAATCGTTCAGCGCCTGAAAACCCGACGCCAGTTCCTGAGAGTGGCTGCGGGCAAACGGAAATGGGCCGCACCGGGCATTGTGCTTCAGGTTGCGCCCCAGCCGCCCGAAGACCGGGCGGCAACGGAGGGGCCCCGCTACGGACTCACGGTAAGCAAGCGCGTCGGAAATGCCGTCGTGCGCAATCGAGCGCGCCGTCGTCTGCGGGCCGCCGCAGAAGAAGTTTTGCCGCGCTGTGCCGTGGCGACGCATGACTATGTGCTGATTGGGCGCCAGGGAACCCCCTCGCGCGATTTCAGCGCTTTGAAAAACGACCTGGAAACAGCTTTGCGCAAGCTCGGAGCCTTCCGGCAGACCGCTGAGGAAAACGGAACGGCATGATCATTGTGACCAGAATACTGAGCGTGCTGCTGATCGGTCTGGCCCGGGGATATCAATATTTGATTTCGCCGGTTCTGCCACAGACCTGCCGGTTTCACCCGACATGTTCAGGTTATGCAATCGAAGCAGTCCGGACGCACGGCCCGGGCCACGGCGGGCTCATGGCGCTGCGGCGTATTGCCCGGTGCCACCCCTGGGGCGGACAGGGATACGATCCGGTACCGGATGGAGACGGACGCTAAACTATGGACCAACGTAATCTGATACTCGCCATCGTTCTGTCGGTGTCCATCCTGCTCGGTTTTCAGGTATTCATCGAAGGCCCGCGGATAGAACAGGAACGCGCCCTGCGCGAAGCCCAGAAGGCGCAGGAGACCGCGCAGACCGTGCAGCCCGGCGCACCGGGACAGGCGCTTGCGCCCGTACCGGGACAGGGCACGGCGCAAATTCCGGGCTCGCCGGCAGCACAGCCGCCGGGTACGATCGCACCGGGCGTTGGCGCCCCGGTTGCCGGACAGCCGGCAGCTGCTGCCAGTATTTCGCGCTCCGCCATCCTGAACAGCGCGCCACGCGTCAGGATCAACACAAAACGCGTCATCGGTTCCATCCGGCTGAAAGGCGGGCTGATCGACGATCTGACCTTGATCGACTATCGCCAGACCCTGAAAAAAGACAGCCCGAACATCGTCATGCTGTCGCCGCTGGGCACCGAAAACCCCTATTATGCCCAGTTCGGCTGGACCAGCACGACCGCCGGATTGACGATGCCGGGCGCCGATACCGTGTGGACCACCGACAGGTCGACGCTGTCGGTCGGCCAGCCGGTGACGCTGCGGTGGACCAACCCGCAGGGTATTGAATTCGCCCAGACGATTTCGATCGACGAAAACTTCATGTTCGCGATCAATCAGAAGATCACCAATACCGGGTCGCAAACCGCCGTCATGCACCCCTATGGCCTAATTTCGCTGGCCGGCACGCCGGAGACATCGGGGTTTTGGATTTTGCACGAAGGCATGATCGGCGTCTTTGACGAGACCTTGACCGAGGTCGATTACGACGACCTGCCGGACGAACCGGGCGGCATCAGGTCGCTTGAAGGCGCGGGCAAGTGGCTCGGTATTACCGCCAAGTATTTCGCGACCGCGTTGATTCCGGATCAGAAGGTCCTGAACAAGGGCCGGTTCGTGCATACCGCGCCAGACGGCAAGGACAAGTACCAGGCCGATTACCTCGCCGCGTCCAAGACATTGGCGCCGGGTCAGACGGTTGAATTCGCCACCCAGCTGTTTGCCGGTGCGAAGGAAGTGAAGCTTCTCGACTCGTATGAGGAAACGCTCGGTATTCCGCGTTTCGACCGGATGGTCGACTTCGGCTGGTTCTATTTTCTGACCAAGCCGATCTTTTATGCCATCCATTATTTCTACACGCTGCTCGGCAATTTCGGCCTCGCAATCCTGCTGCTGACCGTGCTGATCAAGCTCGCCTTCTTCCCGCTCGCCAACAAATCCTACAAATCGATGAGCCGGTTGAAAAAGTTGCAGCCCAAGATGGTCGAGATTCGCGAACGCCATAAGGACGACCGCCAGCGACAGAACACCGCAATGATGGAGCTGTACAAAAAAGAGGGGGCGAATCCGATGTCGGGGTGTTTCCCGATCCTGATTCAGATCCCGGTATTTTTCGCTCTGTACAAGGTTCTGTTCGTCACCATCGAAATGCGTCATGCGCCGTTCTTCGGCTGGATTCAGGATCTGTCTGCCCCCGACCCGCTCGGTTTGCTGTTGGCGTTCGGGCTCATCCAGTGGGACGTGCCGCAAGCCCTTCAGATCGTCAATATCGGCATCTGGCCCATCATCATGGGCATCACAATGTTCCTGCAGCAAAAGCTGAATCCGCAACCGGCGGATCCGATGCAGCAGAAAATCTTCATGCTGCTGCCGATCGTGTTCACCTTCCTGCTGGGCAGCTTCCCGGCCGGGCTGGTGATCTACTGGGCCTGGAACAACACCCTGTCGATCGCCCAGCAGTGGGTCATCATGCGCCGGATGGGCGTCACCGCCTCTGGTGCCACGATTAACGAAGAGCCGCCCAAGGCACCGCCGCGGGGCAAGCGTAAGGCAAAGGAAGATTCGGAAGAGTCCGAAGAGGCGGACGAGAAGCCCACTGCGCCCAAAGTCGCCTCGAAGGGCAAGGGTAAAGGCAAGGGCAAAACCCGCCGCCAGCGTAAGAAGCGCTGACGGCCAAAGGGCCACCGGTCATGACCGACGCGCCGGAATCCGAACACGAACACAGGGCCGAAGCGCTGGAGCGCGGCCGCTGGCTGTTCGCCCAGGAATCCGTCTTTGTATCGGGTGCGGCGGATTACGACGGCGTGCCGGACTCGCGCATTCCCGAGATCGCGTTTGTCGGCCGGTCCAATGTCGGAAAATCGAGCCTCATCAACGCGCTGACCGGCCGGAAGACCCTCGCCCGGACGTCCAACACGCCCGGCCGCACCCAGCAGATCAATTTCTTTTCGCTGGTCGATGCGCTGATGCTCGCCGACCTGCCGGGCTACGGCTATGCCAAGGCGTCCAAGATGGATATCGCGCGCTGGACCACGATGATTTTCGACTACTTGCGCGGCCGTCCGCCGCTGCGCCGCGTCTGCCTATTGATCGATGCCCGCCATGGCCTGAAGGACAGCGATATCGACGTCATGAAAGACCTCGACAATTCGGCCGTTTCCTACCAGATCGTGCTGACCAAGTGCGACAAGGTCAAAGCGGCGGCGCTGGATCAACTCCTGGCGGATACCCGCACCCGTATCGCGAAACACGTAGCGGCCCATCCGATGGTCATTCAGACCAGTTCGGCCAAGGGCACCGGCATCGAGTTTCTGCGCGCGGAACTGGCAATGATCGCCGATATCCGCTAAACGCGGGACTCTAATCGCGATCCACCCCGATCCTTTTCGTTTGCCCGAGAGCCAAAGATGGCAGTGTCCAAAAAGAACGAGCCGAAAAACCTGTCCGAGATCAAATCTCTGATCCGTACCGCGGAGACGCTGACCGAGGCCCTGCCCTATCTGCAGGAGTTCGGCGACAAAACCTTCGTGATCAAGTATGGCGGCCACGCCATGGGCAACGAACGGCTCGCCGAACAGTTTGCCAGCGATATCGTCCTGCTCAAACAGGTCGGGATCAACCCGGTGATCGTCCATGGCGGCGGCCCGCAGATCGGCGAAATGCTGCGCCAGCTCAAGATTGAGAGCGAATTCATCGACGGGCTACGGGTGACCGACAAGCGGACCGTTGAAATCGTCGAGATGGTGCTGGCCGGATCGATCAACAAGGAAGTCGTCACCGCCATCAACGATGCCGGCGGCACCGCCGTTGGTATTTCAGGCAAGGACGGCAACCTAATCCGGGCGCGCAAGCTCAAACACAAACGCAAGACGGATTCGAATATCGAAAAGGTTGTCGATCTCGGCTTCGTCGGTGAGCCGCAAGCGATCAATACCAAGGTGCTCGACACCCTCGCCGGCTCGCACATGATCCCGGTCATCGCGCCCCTCGGGATTGGCGAGAACGGCACGACCTACAATATCAATGCAGATACCGCCGCCGGCGCCATTGCCGGAGCGATCGGCGCAACGCGCCTGCTCATGCTGACGGACGTCACCGGCGTGCTGGACAAGAAGGGCGATCTGATCACCGACGTGACGGCGCGCCAGGCCAAGACTCTGATCAAGAACGGGACGATTTCCGGCGGTATGATCCCCAAGATCGAAACCTGCCTGGCTGCAGTCAAGGACGGTGTCGAGGCCGCGGTAATCATGGACGGCCGCGTACCGCATGCCTTGCTGCTGGAAATTTTCACCGAGCACGGCGCGGGCACGATGATCCGGGCCCAAAAGGGTTAAAGGTCTTTCCGATCGCGGCAATGTAGCGGTCCGGCTTAGCCGCCGAAAAATTCGACCTGCCAGTCAAGGTTCTTGTCCGACAGGCTGTATCGCCCGCCGGACGGCTTGATCGCTTCGGACGGTGCGACTTTGGCAAGCCGAAGCTGTAACTGATGTGCAAGCTCGGCGGACAGACCCGCCTTCCACGCCATTGCCGCGACACCCTTGGCGCTCGCCAGGGAAAACGCCTTGCGAACCGCCGCAGATCCGGTCTCTCCAAGCACCGCGACCGCGTCGATGACGAACTGCCGGTCGCCGCGCAACATCGCTGCTTTGACCGCGGCTTCATCGAGCTTCTTTTCCGCGAGCAAGCGACGCACCTTGTCGGCGGCAGATACAGGGTCGTCGGTGCCGGCATCATCGGCGCTGCCCATCCGGCGCCGGACACCTTCGCCGATCGCCTCGGTCACCTAGGGATCAAGATCCTTCAACGCCTTCAATTTCTCAAGCAGGGATTCGCGACAAACCGCGACAGCGACGTGACCGCGCCGGCCGACAGGGCTGGGCGCGCGACCAGCGGGGCATGCCAGGCATTCACATCCGCGGCGCTATCGACCAGCCGGTCGAGGGTCTCTTCGCGTACCTGCGTGCTTTTGTTGGATAAGAGCGTGGTGATCAACGCCTCATCGTCGGTCGCGACGATCGCGTCGGCAACATCTGCCGTCAGCAATTTGCGGCTGGAGATGGCCTGCAGGGCGTCCTGAACCGGCCCGCTTTCGATAAATTCGACGAGGAATACATCGGACAATAACGGTGAGTTTTTCAGAACGGGACCGGAGACCGCATCGTCGTGATCGCGGGCGAGCTGTTCGATGACCGACGGAGATACACCCTTCGTCGTCTTCAGTTCATTGGCCAGAATTTGGCGGATTTTTAGGGCTTCGTCCCGCGCCAGCGTCTCCAGAATACCGGTGACGATATCGCCCGCCCGATCACGCTCGGACGCCAACAGTTCAGGCGCCAGCCGGGCAATTTTCTCGGCGATCCGGCAGCGCACGCCTTCATTGCCGTCACGGCATAGTATTTCATCTGCCTGCACGAGAATGGACGGGTTCTTCGCGATTTCGCTACGGACCGCCGGGTCGGCATCCGGGGCAAGAAAATAGAGAATTTTGGGCTGCACATTGGACCGTTTGGCAAGCTTGCGGCGAATGCCGGCATCGCCATCGTCGGCCCGGGTTTTCGCATCGTCGTATACCATCAACACGCCGCCGTCCTTGCGGCCGAGCGACAATAGTCCCAATAACAGTTTGCTCATGCCGTGGCCTGCCGATCGCGTCATGCGGCTCGTAATTTGTCAGCACTTTGGTCGCACCAGCGGCATAGGTGATGGTCTGGCTGTCATCGACTTCGAACAGCATGTCCGCGGCACAAAAGGCGCGCGCGACAAACCGATCGCGCTCTTTCTTGAGCGTATCGATGTAGTCGGGATTTGCCTGTGTCTCTGCCATGGGGCCGAAAAATTCTCGTTTAACGTGTGGAACCGACACCACGATACCAACAGGCCATTAACGAACCCTTGCGTCGCGGGCCATCCGCCGCCACATTCCGCCCATGCAGAATTCAAACGCCCCGCCCCTGTCAGCCTCGAATTTCGACCATATCGATACCTGGGTCTTCGATCTCGACAACACGCTGTATCGCACCAGCCCGGAAATGCTGGCCCAGATAGACGATCTGATGGGCTCGTTTATCAGCGATTTTCTCAATGTAGACCGCGTCGAGGCCCGGGTCATCCAGAAGGGCTATTTCCGTAGCCACGGGCTGACCCTGCGGGGATTGATGGTCGAACACGGGCTCGATCCGGAGGTCTATGTCGATCACCTATCGCAGCTCGACCTGACCGATGTCCGCCCCAATCCGGAACTGGCCGATACGCTGAACGGGTTGCCGGGCCGAAAGGTCATTTATACCAACGCCTTCACCGCGCATACCCGCGAAGTGATGGAGCGCATCGGCATTACCACGTATTTCGACGCGGTCTACGACATCGGCGATGCCGATTATGTGCCCAAGCCGGCAATCGAATCCTATCGCCGCCTGTGCAACCTGCACGGGATAGATCCGCAACGCGCAGCCATGGTGGAAGATATCTCGCGGAACCTCGAACCGGCGGCCGAATTGGGCATGACGACGATCTGGGTACGTACCGACACGGCCTGGGCGAAGGACGTCACCGACACCGACCATATCGACCATGTCACCGACGATCTGACCGCTTGGCTGCAAAATATCGCAAATAGCGGCTGACGCGTTTCCACCGGCGACGATAATGCTCTATATTCCCGCCGAAAATTCAGGGATAGAGCGAATACAACATGACAAATACCGCACTCGAACAATCCATCGACCAGGCATGGGAAGACCGCGACACGATCACGCCGGACTCCAAGGGAGACGCGCGCGACGCCATTGAGGCCGCGCTCGAAGGACTCGATTCCGGCACGCTGCGCGTCGCTGACAAAGGCGCCGATGGCTGGACCGTCAACCAGTGGCTCAAGAAAGCCGTGCTGCTGTCCTTCCGGATCTACGATATGGCGCCCCTGCCGGGCGGTCCGTCCTTTCCGGGTCTCGGCGAAAGCGCCTGGTTCGACAAGGTGCCGTCGAAATTCGCGGGCTGGGATGAAGCCAAGTTCCGCGCCGCCGGTTTCCGCACGGTGCCGAACTGCACGGTCCGGCGCTCGGCCTATCTAGCGCCCAACGTCATTCTGATGCCGAGCTTCGTGAATCTCGGCGCCTATGTCGATTCCGGCACCATGGTGGATACTTGGGCGACCGTCGGGTCCTGCGCGCAGATCGGCAAGGATTGCCATATCTCGGGCGGCGTCGGCATCGGCGGCGTGCTCGAACCGCTCCAGGCCGATCCCGTTATCATCGAAGACAACTGCTTTATCGGCGCCCGGTCGGAAGTCGCAGAAGGCGTGATCGTCGAACAGGGTTCGGTCCTGTCGATGGGCGTGTTCCTCGGCCAGTCGACCAAGATCATCGATCGCGAAAACGGCGAAATCCACATGGGCCGCGTGCCGTCCTATTCGGTGGTAGTGCCCGGCACCCTGCCCGGCAAGCCGCTGCCCGATGGCAGCGAAGGTCCGAGCCTGTATTGCGCCGTGATCGTCAAACGGGTCGATGAACAGACCCGGTCGAAAACGTCGATCAACGACCTGCTGCGGGACTGACCGTTATCGTCGATGCCGTCGACCTTTCGCGCGACCTGATCCGCTGTCCCAGTGTGACCCCGGAGAACGCCGGTGCGCTCGAAGTGCTGCAGGCAGCGCTCGAAGGGCTCGGGTTCGTCTGCCATCGCCTGCCGTTCTCCGATACGGACACGCCGGACGTCGACAATCTGTACGCCCGGCTGGGAGACAGTGCGCCTAATTTCTGCTTTGCCGGGCACACGGATGTCGTCCCGCTGGGCAATCCGGATTCGTGGTCGGTCGATCCGTTCGGCGGCGAGATCATCAACGATGTGCTTTATGGGCGCGGCGCGACGGACATGAAAAGCGCCATCGGCGCCTTTGTCGAAGCCGTATCGCGCATGGTGGCGAACGGCGGTGTCGCCGGATCGATCAGCCTGCTGATCACCGGCGATGAGGAAGGCCCGGCGGTCAACGGCACCAAAAAGGTGCTCGACTGGATGGCCGAAAACGGCGAGACCATCGACGTCTGCCTTGTGGGCGAGCCGACCAATCCGCTGAAGCTCGGCGACATGATCAAGATCGGCCGCCGCGGCAGCATGACCGGCAAGCTGACCGTCACCGGCGTTCAGGGCCACACCGCCTATCCGCATCTCGCCGACAACCCGCTGCCGCGCATGATCCGCATGCTGGAGGCGATTTCGGCGGCCACGCTCGACGACGGCACCGATCATTTCCAGCCATCCAACCTGCAACTGACGACGATCGATACCGGAAACCCGGTGACCAACGTGGTCCCAGCCCAGGTCACCGCCGGTTTCAACATCCGGTACAACGACCTGCATACCGGCGAGACGCTGACCAAATGGCTGCACGAACAATGTGCGGCGGTGGGCGGCCAATACGATCTCGATATCAAGATTTCCGGCGATGCCTTCCTGACGCCGCCCGGCGACTTCAGCGCGCTGATGTCGCGCGTCGTCAAGGACGTGACGGGGGTCGAGCCCGAACTCAGCACATCGGGCGGCACGTCCGATGCGCGTTTCATCAAGAATTTTTGTCCGGTGGCGGAATTCGGGCTGGTCGGCCAGACCATGCACAAGGTCGACGAGAGAATCTCCGTCACCGATATCCGGGCGCTGGCCGATATTTACACCGCCATCCTCGACGGTTATTTCGCAGCGCGCGGCTGACCCCGCGATGATCGGTCCTCGCGAGCTTTCCATCGCCCTGTATGGCGCCTGGCGCTTCGCAACGCTGGACCGATCGGCGATCCAGTTTTTCGACAACACGCCGGACGCCTTCTGGCCATCGTTCAACGCCGCCTGGCTCACTCTGCCGGCCTATACGCTGCTGGTCTTGCTGGGCTTCTCGCAGCACCCGGTGGAGGCCAGCGGGCTGCGTATCGTGTTAGTGGAATCGATATCCTACGTTATCGGCTGGGTGCTGTTTCCGCTGGTGATGATTGCCTTCACCGATACGACCAAAAGCGGCCAAAACTATTTCCGGTTCATCGCCGCGTGGAACTGGTCGATCGTGCTCCAGGCGTTCCTGTTTCTCGGCGTTTCGGCCTTCGCGGCAAGCGGTACGGTACCTGACAATCTCGGCGGGGTGATCAGCCTGGTCGCGACGATGGCGATATTTTTCTATCAGGGGTTTATCGCGAAAACGACGCTGGATATTTCGATCCCCGCCGCTGTAACGGTTGTCGTGATCGACCTTGCGATCGCCATCGCGCTCAGTCTGGTCAGCCGATCGCTCTACGTCACAGGCGCCTGAACGGCGCCATTCGGACCCTATTCATCCGGCGTATTGGGATAGGCGACCGACACCAGATATAGCCCGTCTGGCGGCGCGGTGGATCCCGCGGCGGCCCGGTCACGGGCGGCAAGTGCGGCCGATACGTCATCCGCCGTCCGTTTGCCCGCCCCGACCCGCTCGAGCGTGCCGATGATGTTGCGGACCTGATGGTGCAGGAACGACCGTCCGCGCGCGTGGAGGTGTATCTCTTCCCCGGCGCGCTGGATTTCGAGCATGTCGAGCGTTTTGACCGGCGATTTCGCCTGACACACGCTGGCGCGGAAACTCGTAAAATCATGGGTACCGACAAGGCGCTGGGCGGCGTCATGCATCGCGTCGGCATCCAATACCCACGGCACGTGCCAGACCCGGCCCTCGTCGATGGCGGGCGGCGGGCGGCGATTGAGAATGCGGTACAGATACATCCGTTCGCGCGCCGATATGCGCGCGTGGAATCCGTCGGTCGCCGCGGCAGCGGCCAGTACCGTGATCGGCACGTCCCGCAGATAGGCGTTCAGGGCATCGCGCACCGTATCCGCCGTTGTCGGCCGCTCGATATCCATATGCGCGACCTGCCCGAAGGCGTGGACACCCGCATCGGTGCGCCCTGCCCCGAACACGCGGACGTCTTCGCCGCAGAATGAAAAGACGGCTTCTTCGACCGCCTGCTGGATGGACGGGCCGTTATCCTGGCGTTGCCAGCCGACATAGCTGCCGCCGTCATATTCAATGGTGACCCGCCAGCGGGTCATTGCAGCACGCTGCCGACCGGCATCGAATTGCCGCGGACGAAATCGGCCGCCGACATGGCCGATTTGCCGGCCCGCTGCACCCGGTCAAGCCGCAGCGCGCCCGCGCCACACGCCACCGTTAAGGGCGTGTCGATCACGGTGCCCGGCGCGCCGCTGCCGGCCACCGGCTCCGCGGCAAGCACGCGCAGGCGCGCACCTTCGTGTTCGCACCAAACCCCGGGCCACGGATTCAGCGCCCGGATTTTGAGATTCAGCACCGTCGCCTCCTCGGTCCAGTCGAGACGGCCCTCGGCCCGGTCGAGCTTGGGCGCGTAGGTAGCGCCTTCATCGGGCTGCGGCACGGCCGGCGGCAGATCATCGCCCAGCACTTTCACGATCAGCGCGCCGCCGAGGGCGGCAAGGGCGTCATGCAGATCGGATGTCGTCGTTTCCGCCCCGATGGGCAGGGACCCGGTGGTCAGCATGGGCCCGGTGTCGAGGCCTTCATCCATCTGCATGATGGTAATGCCGGTCTCGGCGTCCCCGGCGAGGATCGCGCGCTGGATCGGTGCGGCGCCGCGCCAGCGCGGCAGCAAGGAGGCATGGATATTGATGCAGCCCAGCCGCGGCGCGTCGAGCACGGCCTTGGGCAGAATCAGCCCGTAGGCCGCGACCACGGCGGCATCGGCGTCGAGGGCGGCGAATTCCGCCTGCGCTTCCGGGGTCTTCAGGCTCACCGGATAGCGCACCGGGATGCCGTGCTGTTCGGCGAATGTCTGCACGGGAGACGGCTGTTCGCGCTGGCCCCTGCCGGCCGGTCTCGGCGGCTGGGAATACACGCAGATAATTTCATGCCCGGCATCAATCAGGGCGGCGAGCGCCGGCACCGCGAAATCCGGCGTCCCCATAAAAATCAGACGCATCGGAAACCGGTCACACGCCGGCCTTGGCGTCTTGTTTTTTGAGCTTGGTCAGTTTGCGCAGGATCATGCCGCGCTTGAGCTTGGAGATATGGTCGACGAACAGGATGCCGTCGAGATGATCTATTTCATGCTGAATACAGGTGGCGAGAAAGCCGTCCATATCGCTTTCGCGGATTTCGTTTTCATGATCGAGAAAGCGCACGCGTACCTGTTCCGGCCGCTTCACTTCAGCGAAATGCTCCGGCAGCGATAGACAGCCCTCCTCGAACACCGCCCGGTCCGCGGATGCTTCGATAATTTCCGGATTGGCCATGCGCATCGGCTGCGGCGGCTCACCACTGCGCGCGACATCGGCGACGATCACCCGCTTTGAGACGCCGACCTGGGGGGCCGCCAGTCCGACGCCGGGCGCGGAATACATCGTTTCCAGCATGTCATCCATCAGCCGGCGGATATCGGCATCGACGGCGTCGACCGGCGTTGCCACGGTTTTCAGGCGCGGATCCGGGGCGGTGATGATCGGCAGGAGTGCCATGGGACCAAATTACCTCTTTAACAGAGGGCGTTAGGTATGCGCTTGCGCCCCTGTGGTCAAGTCATGGCCAAGGGCGGACGATGCGGCGCGATTCGCTGAAGTTCGTGATATGTTCCCGTCATGGAACCGGTAACAATCATCGCCGTCGTCATCGCCGCAGCAGCCGTCGCCGTGGCGGCCTTTGCGCTGATACGGGGAAACGGGCGGAATGCCGCCGACGAAATCGCGCGGACGACCGAACGGCTGGCGGCGTCACAGGCGGAGCTCGCAGGCCGCCTTTCACAGATTGCGGAAGCCGACGCGGCAAGCCAGAAGGCGCTATCCGAACGGCTGCAGAACCAGGAAATCGCGATCACCAAAACGCTTGAGGCGCGCCTCGCCGATGTGACCAAGAAGGTCGGGGATTCGCTGCAGCAGTCGAGCGTGAAATCTTCGGAAACGATGACCAAGCTGCAGGAACGGTTGGCCGTGATCGACGTCGCACAGAAGAATATTACCGGTCTGTCCGAACAGGTGGTTCAGCTCCAGGACGTGCTGTCGAACCGGCATGCGCGCGGCGCTTTCGGCGAGGTCCAGTTGCAGGACCTCGTGCAGTCCGCCCTGCCGCCGTCGGCCTATGAATTCCAGAAAACCCTGGGTAACGGCAAGCGCGCCGATTGCGTGCTGATGCTGCCCAATCCGCCGGGGGCCATTGCGGTCGATGCGAAGTTCCCGCTGGAGAGCTATCACGCGCTCCGGAATGCGACGGACGATACGGTCAAGACCCAGCATTCCCGCGCCTTTGCGGCAGATGTCCTGAAGCATGTCCGCGACATTGCCGACCGCTATATCATTCCCGGCGAAACGGCCGAATCCGCGCTGATGTTCCTGCCCTCGGAAGCGGTCTATGCCGAACTGTATGCCAATCACCAGGCGACGGTGGAGAAATCCCACCGGGCGAAAGTATGGATCGTATCGCCGACCACTCTGATGGCGACGCTGAACACCATCCGCGCCGTCCTCAAAGACGCCTCGATGCAGGAACAGGCGGGTGTGATCCAGACCGAAGTGCGCAAGATGCTGATCGATGTGGAACGCATCGATGAACGCGTCGGCAACCTGAAGAAGCATTTCAAACAGGCCGAAAAAGACATCGGTGAAATCGGCATTTCGACCAACAAGGTGATCAGCCGCGGCGAGAAGATCGAACAGATCGAGCTCGGTGAAGGCGCGGAGCCGGATGAAATCGCGGCCACCGCGGAAATTCACGCCCTGGAACGCGGCAACGGCTGACGCGTTCGGCGCCGCGCGGAAAACAGCTGTGCAGGGCCGTTGCTTGCGCACGGTTGTTTGACATGAGATATTTTGCGGTATCGCCCCCGCGTGACTGCAGCCATGGATTCTCGATATGAAAGCCTTCTGGCGTAGCCCCGTTTTCGTGCTGTTTGCGGCAACCGCGATTATCCTCATCGCAAACGGTTCACGTCAGAGCTTCGGTCTTTTTGTCGTCCCCATCAGTACCGACCTCGGCTGGGGTCGCAGTGAATTTGCCTGGGCGATTGCGATCCAGAATCTTGTCATGGGCTGTGCCGCCCCCCTTGTCGCCGCCGTTGGCGACCGCATCGGACCGATCCGTGTGATCGCGGTATCGGCCGCCCTGTACGCGAGCGGTATGGCGCTGATATCGATTTCAACGACACCGGAAAGCATGATTCTGTCAGCAGGTTTCGTGGTCGGGCTTGGGGCGGCCGGAGTTGGCTTCACCTTGCCGCTCGCCCTCGTAGGCCGCGTTGCGCCGGTACAGTCGCGGGTCCTGTGGCTCGGAATCGTCACCGCGGGGGGATCTGCCGGGCAGTTCGTTTTTGCGCCGACCAGCACCGCGCTGATCGGAACCTTCGGCTGGTCGGAAGGGCTTGTTGTCTTGGCGATCATGGTTGCCGTCGCCATTCCGCTGGCCCTGTCCATGAAGGCGGGCAGCGCCGAAACCCTGGCCCAACCCGATCAGCAGAGCCTGACCACCGCCCTGCGGGAGGCGAGCCGGCATCGCGGCTACTGGCTCCTGGTTATGGGTTTTTACGTGTGTGGTTTTCATGTCCAGTTTGTCGGCACCCACCTTCCCGGTTTCCTGAACGACACGGGCGCGGAAGACTATCTCGCAGGCTGGGCGCTCGCCACCATCGGGCTGTTTAATATCGCCGGCACGATTATCGCCGGCCGAATGGGCTCGCGCTGGAGCAAGAAGAACCTGCTGTGTCTGTTGTACCTATCCCGCGCGGCACTGTTCATGACATTCCTCTACTTGCCGGTAACCGCTGTGACGGTGCTGGGCTTTGCCGCCATTATGGGCCTGCTATGGCTTTCCACGGTCCCCCTCACGAGCGGGATCGTCGCCCAGGTATTCGGGCCGCGATATATGGGAACGCTGTTCGGGATCGTCTTCCTCAGCCACCAATTGGGCAGCTTTACGGGCGTCGCCCTCGGGGGGATTCTCTACGATCTTTACGGCAGCTATGACGCCGTCTGGTGGATCGCAATCGCGCTCGGTGGTTTGGCAGCCTTGATTCACTGGGGAATCGACGAAGTGCCTCTTGAGCGAGCGGTTGCGGAACAGGAAAATGCAGGTGGAAAAGCCGGCTGACACCCGTCTTGCGCCGCCGATAGCGAACTGGAACACTCTCCCCAACATAACTTAGGAGATACCCAATGGCCGAGACATCCGCATCCCTGAAACTGACGCATGAAGGGGCGCTCGCCGCCCTCAATGCCGGGATCGCCAAGGCGACCGATATGGGCCAGCCGCAATGCATTTCCATCGTCGATCCCGGTGGGCATCTGCTGGCTTTCGTGCGGATGGACGGCGCTTTCCATATGTCGCTCGAAACGTCCCAGCGCAAGGCGAAGACGGCCGCTTGCTACGGCGTACCGACCGGCGGCATGCAGGACGATGTCGCCATCAAGCTCGCCCTCGGCACGGACGGCCAGCGCATCAACCTGCCGGGCGGATTGCCCATCGTCGTCGACGGCCACTGCATCGGCGGGGTCGGCGTCGGCTCGGGCACGGGCGAACAGGACCGCGAGGTCGCGGCCGTCGCCATCGCAGCAATACCCGGTTCCCAAACCTTCTGAATACCGGGTTACCGCCAGCCGATTCGACGCGCCGGCGGTGGCCGATACGCGATTCCCGGGCCCGCCGCGGAGAGCGATCGGCGGGCCTAACGGTTACCCACAGGACGGCCCCGTGGAATCCCCCGGAAATCATGGGAATCGCCCCGGATGCCCTCCAAAATTGGTTAAAATTCAAAAAAATATACGGATTCATTACCGCCAAAACCGAATCCCGTGGTATCTTCCGTGCTGTTGGTTCACCCGAAAAATCGGGGGCCTGACAAGGGGACGGTTTTCCGCCGGAGAGATCTTTTTCGACCGGGAAACCGAAGTGATGGGACGTAGAGGGAATTCAGTGCCGCATCCGCCGTAGCGTTCGTTCCGAACGTCGGCATCTCACATAAACGACCGATCCGCGGGCATCGCCAGGACAGCATGCCCATCTGCGGACCTACAAAGAAAAGCCGCCGCAAGGCGGCGGGGACAACCGACGATCCGAAACGCCGGATCGACAACATACGACGCAAAGAGGGAGCCTATACATGAGCGAATCGAACACCGGTTCATCTGAATCTGAAGAATTAGTCCTGGAGCACCGCGCCGCCCACGACCTTCCCACGGAGCGCAGGTGCATGTCCTGCAACGAAAAGTTTGCGAGCGAAGGATGGCATAACCGCCTCTGCCTTCGGTGCCGGAAACGCAGCGAACCCGATTTCGTCTAGTTAGCGATCAAACGATCCAAAAAATCCCGGTGCCTGTCACCGGGTATTTTTTGTGCTGTGCCGGATTCGCGGCGCAGGTGATAGACTTCCCGCGTTATCCAACCCTAACCAATGGAGAAACCTGAATGGCACTGATTACCGCCGGCGTCGATGCGCCGGATTTCAGCCTCCCGAACCAGGACGGCGCCGCGGTCAAGAAAGATGACTTTGCCGGGCGTTATGTTCTGCTCTGGTGGTATCCCAAAGCCGATACACCCGGCTGAACGATCGAAGGCAACGGGTTCCGTGATAGAATCCTGGACTTTGAAGACCGTAATGCATCCATCGTCGGGGTCAGCTATGACAGCCCGGCGGATAACGGTGCATTCCGCGATAAATTCTCTTTTCCCTACGACCTGCTGAGCGACGAAGACGGCGCGATGTCTATCGCCTATGGCGTCTCCGAAACCGACAGCCCGCGTTCGCCTCGAAAATCCGTGCTGATCGGCCCGGATGGCAAAATTGCCGTGGCGTATGATGCGGTCACACCGGCCGACCATCCGGCCCAAGTGATCGCAGACCTCGACGGTCTGAAGTAGCGCAGCGGAAAACAGGATAATGGGGGCGGGTTTTACCCGCCCCTTTTTTACAGCGTGATGCTGGGATTGCGCAGGTTCCGATCGTAGTCGATCAGGTTGACCTGCTTGACGAGGATTTCAAAATCGTCCCCGGCACGGCGCAGGCGATGGCCGCACCACCCCGCCCAGGTCCGGTAATCGCCAGCATGAAATTCGCTGACCAGGAAGGTCGAGCGCGCCATGACGATCGCCGCGTCATCGGTCGAAAACACCACCGTGTTGGACACGATCCGACTAGTCCGCGAGGCGGGCTGCTGCGACCAGGCATAGGGGCTCGCAAGCCGGAATACCCGGTCTTCGAGCCGCCGCCGGTCGTCGAAAGCAATCGCCACCTCGGTGCGCGGATCGCCTCCATCGGCCGATGCCGGCACCCAGTACAGACATTCCGGGGCGAACAGCGCCAGCCAGTCGTCGTTGCGGCCCTCATCAAGCAGCCGCGCTTCGCGTTCGACAAACCGGCGGCACGCGTCGCGCACATCCACGTCCGTGATTTCGGCGTCGTCGCGCTGCCAGTCGGCAAAGGCGTCCACCAGGTCGCTGTAAAAATCGTCACCCACATAGTGGGAACTGCGCCGCGGATCGGGGCCGGAATTCTGGGACGAGGCTTCGGCCATGTCAGACCTCCCGCGCGATCTGGATATTGGGCTCGGTCGTCATCAGGCGGCGGTATTCCTTGAAATATTCGCGCAGGAAAACCTCGTCCGTCGCCGGCCCCTTAATCGTCCCCGCGTCGTCGACCGAGAACCGGTCGGGCAGGCCAAAGCCGCGATGCGTATAGGCCCATTCGTCCTCTTCCGCCTGCAGGCCGACCTGGATCTGTTCGAAATTCATCAGATCGTCGACCTCGCCGAAATTGGGGAAGCCTTCCTGGGTGCGCATGCGGATCGCGTTGATATCGCCGACCGCGCCATCGAGCACATTGTCGTCATCGACCACGGCGGTCCCCCACCAGGTGGTGTCGGTCTCTGTCACCGACAGCGGCTGGACGACCTGGACGTGGTTGCCGAGGATATGGAGGTTGGGAAAAACATTGATATTCATCGGCTCGGACGCCGCGAGATCGAGGAATTCATTGGCGCGGTCAGGATGTTCGCGGCGCAGCTTTTCCTCAAAATATTCGAGCCCCGGTGCGAGGCCTTCGATTTCCCATAGCGCGCCCGGCCTGTCGCGTTCGACATTGCCGCGCTTGTCCTTGAAGTGATGGCCGTTGCCGAAATAGTAGACATACATCGGCGCGGTATCGGGGCTTTCCTTGTAGAACGCCATGCCCTTGTCTTCGACATCGGACAGGCGGTT
>Ga0315331_10000451_pt1 | contig 28485 bp, 18 predicted proteins | sample M160m34915metaG_FD_203456 | JGI IMG/M metagenome (GOLD analysis project Ga0315331, IMG submission 203456) | Ammonia-oxidizing marine archaeal communities from Monterey Bay, California, United States - M1 60m 34915 | ecosystem: Environmental > Aquatic > Marine > Intertidal zone | place: USA...
GAAATATAATTGTAGCCGGTGAATTTTCTGGAACATTAGATATTCAGAGCACCCATTTAGTAAGCAGTGCCGGCGGTAATGATTTGTACACGATTGCTTATGATAATTCAGGCGCATACCTTTTTCATGATAGCGCATCTTCTGTAATTAATATTAAGGTAAATGATTTGGCAATAGATGGTTCTGATGGCATTCATTTTGTAGGTGAAAATACTTCGAATGTAATATTCGGTTCTAATTCTACTTCAAGCAGTGGCTTTCAAGACGGTTATTGTGCGAAACTAAGTTTTTGTGATGCTTCTTTTTCCTATGCAAGTAATGTATTTTGTTCTGGTAATCCAAATGAAGTTCCTGTGATTTCTGGTGATGTAGGAGGTGTTTTTACTGAACTAAGTGGTAATGTCGTTTTTACGAATATTTCAACGGGAGAAATTGACTTAACTGGATCTGCAGTTGGAGGTCCTTATTCAATTACATACACCGCTCCAAATGGCTGTCAAGAAATTCAGTTTGTTACAATTTTATTAAACGCCCCACCAGTTTTTACATTTTGCCCCAATGATACCACCGTATCTAACGATAATGGTGTTTGCTCAGCCAATGTCACTTATAGCCCACCAGTATCTCTTGACGATTGTGGTTTAGTCAGTATTTTGCAAACGGATTTAACGGGATTAACTTCAACCGACGATTTTCCTGTTGGTGTTCATGTCTTAGAGTATACGGCAACGGACTTAGCTGGAAATACGTCTATTTGTTCCTTTTCTGTAACAGTGGATGATGTAGAACTGCCTACAATTAATTGCCCTGCAGATATCACACAGGGAACAACACCTGGTACATGCGGAGCATCTGTTACCTTTTCACCGCCGGTTGGCACTGATAACTGTACAGGAGCAATGACTTCACAATTGTCAGGCTCGACAAGTGGGTCTGTTTATCCTGTTGGCACTATTGTCAACACTTTTGAAGTCATTGATTTATCAGACAATACGGCATCTTGCTCATTTAGTGTGACTATTACGGATATTGAGGGGCCATCAATTACCTGTCCATCTGATATTGTGCAAAGCAACGATTCTAGTTTTTGCAACGCGGTTGTTAATTTCACAACTCCTACGGGAACAGATAATTGCTCTAGTTCTACTACAGTTCAATCATTAGGTTTATCAAGTGGATCATCTTTCCCGGTTGGTACAACTGTGAATACTTTTATTGTAACAGATGCTTCCGGTATTAGTTCGTCGTGTTCATTTAACGTTATTGTTAATGACGATGAATTTCCATTCTTTACAGGTTGTCCAGCCGACATTGTGCAAAATACTGATTTGGACACGTGCGGTGCAATAATAAATTATTCGGTGCCAATAGCTTCAGATAACTGTGGAGGCTTGACTGTTAGCTTAGGACCAGGCAGTTTGCCAAGTGGAAGTTATTTTCCTATAGGTACAACTACTGTTTTATGGGAGGCAACGGATCTTGCAGGAAACTCGGCGATTTGTTCTTTTACCGTTACAATAATTGATAATCAGGTTCCAACTATTATATGTCCTATGGATATCGTGAAGTCAAATGATTCCGCTTTCTGTGGTGCAATTTGTAATTATTTGGACCCCATTATTGATGACAATTGTTCTGCTTCGTTAAATAAAATTGATACTACAGGATTGTTTTCAGGTGATTTTTTCCCTTTAGGAACGACTGAATTAATTTACGCAGTTGAAGATCCTTCCGGTAATTTTGATACCTGCTCTTTTTTAGTGATTGTAAATGATGATTCATCCCCTGTTTTCAGTAATTGTGTTTCCGATACGGTTTTAAATAATGATTTTGATTCATGTGGAGCCGTATTCAATTTTCCTACATTATTGGCAGAGGACAATTGTGGAATTTTATCAGGACCGAACCAAATCGACACATCAGGATTGAGCTCAGGCGATTTGTTTCCTATAGGAGTAAATACCATCACTTATGCAGTTGTAGATAGTTCAGGCAATACCGATACTTGCTCTTTTGTGGTTACTGTAAACGATGTTGACCCGCCGGTATTAGCGTGTATCACAGATACTACGTTAAATAGTGACACTGGTACTTGCGGAGCTGTTTTTAATTTTTCTTTACCGACAGTAACGGATAATTGTGATACAATTTTTTCTATTCAAAGGGTTGATACAACAAGTTTGATTTCTGGAGATGTCTTTCCGGTAGGTATTACTGAGTTAATATTTGCGGTGGCTGATAATGCTGGTAATACGGATTCTTGTAGCTTTTTGGTTACCGTGTTCGATGTTGAAGCTCCAGTAATAACGCTTTTAAGTGATATTGTGGTTACCAATGATATCGATAGTTGCGGAGCAATAATAAATTTCACATTACCACCAGCCACTGACAATTGCACGACTTCTTTTGATACTTTAAAAATAGATGGTACGGGATTGAATTCAGGTGATTTGTTTCCAATTGGAATTACAACTTTGGAATACGTATACCTAGACGAAGCATTGAATTCAGACACCTGCCAGTTTAACGTTACGGTTTCAGATACACAAAGTCCTGTTTTTACGGTTTGTCCAAGCACAGTGGTGGTTAATAATGATTCAGCCATGTGTGGAGCTGTTGTTACTTATGCAATTCCTTTGGCAAGCGACAATTGTGCTGTTGATTCAATTTATCAAAAGTTTGGAGAAACAGCTGTCGGCTCGTATTATGATATTGATACTACTGTAAATACGTGGTACGCGATTGATGCCTTTGGTAATGTGGATTCATGCTCTTTTTTAATCGTAGTATTAGATGCAGAACCACCTAGTGCACCTCCATATTCACTCCCGTCTATTGTGCCTAATGATTCGGCACTTTGTGGCGCAGTTGTTAATTATGCAACACCAGCTTTTTATGACAATTGCCCTGCTAATTTGGTAATTACCCAAACTGTAGGAGATTCGAGTGGTTCATTTTTTCCTGTTGACAGCTCAGCTTACTATGTCACTTTTGAAGCTACGGATGGCGTTTACACTTTTGTGAGGGGATCTAGTTTTTCTGTTATAGATAACGAACCTCCAGTAATTTCTTGTTTAGATTTGGATACAATTTTATACGTTGACTCTGCATCTTGTTCTGTGCAGTATTTCTATGAGGCGCCAACACCTTTTGATAATTGCGGGATTATTGATTCTGTTAAATTAATTGCAGGTGATACGAGTGGTTATTATTTTCCCGTAGGTATTCATGAGCTAAAATTTGAGACCTGGGCCCCCGGTGGTTCGCATACTTGCAGTGCAATTGTAGAGGTAAGGGATACGATAAAACCACAAATAATTTGCCCAGGAGATACTACTGGAGGAGGACTTCCAAGTGTCGTTTTATGCGATAGCATTTTCACGGACTCTTTAGTTCCTGTCTATTCAGACAATTGTCCAATGGGGTTGAACTTGTTTCCGGTACCACCCCCTTCCTATCAGATAGGTGATACTCTTCCTCTTGGTGTTAGTATGTTGTTTTATAATGCGGCAGATGCTTCTAATAATATATCTGCCTGCGCTTTTACTGTAGAGGTTTTAGAACCGATTTTTCCTTATTGGGACTCATTGCCTATTGAAATTTGTTTACAAGCGGATATCATTCGCTTAGATTCATTAACAAATGGAATTCCTGGAGTATTTAGTGGAGCCGGAGTAGACGGTAACAATTTGGTGCCACCCTTGGCCGGTATAGGAGCTCATGCAATCACTTTTACAGTGGAAAATGAAGTGTGTTCAAAAGATTCAACTATGATGATTAATGTTCTTCCAAATCCACAGATTAGTGCTGGTGAAGATGACTCAATTTGTGGTCTTAATTATACATTAAATGGAAGTTCAACAATGGAAGGGTTTTGGTCTTCTACAAGTTTCACGTTCGGTGACATAAATGACACACTATCTTCTATTGTTGCCGCAAGTTTTGATTCCTATGAATGCATTTGGCAAATAACAGCACCTTTAACTTGCGAAGCCAGTGACACGGTAACTATTCGTTTTGATGAACAAATATCGGTCTATGCAGGTGAAGATCAGTATGTTTTAGAAGACTTACAAGCCTATCTTACGGCAGAATATCCTTCAAATGGGGTTGTTTATTGGGATGTGATTTCGGGGTTTGGAGAGGTATTAAATACGGGAGATCCAAATAGCGAATTTATTCCGAACGGCTTTGGTATCTATGAGCTGTCGTGGATAGGCCAGAACGGAAGTTGTCCGGTGGTAACTGATGAAGTTCTTTTAGAATTCAGGAAAATCAATATTCCTCAAGGGCTTTCGCCTAATGCTGATGGGTTAAATGATCAATTTATTATCCCCGGCATCTCTCAATTCGAAGTTAGAAATATAATAGTTTACGACCGCTGGGGAAAGGTTGTGTACTCCAGCGAATCATATAATAATGATTGGAGTGGAACAAATTTTAACGGAAGTCGTTTAATCGACGATACCTATTTCTATGAAATTACGCTAGATGCATTTACGTTCACAGGATTTGTATTGGTTAAAAATTAGTGAAGAAACTTAAATACATATGTATTTTATTATTCGGTGTGCTTGAAATTAATGCACAGGAATTCCCTGTTATTGGTCAGTATATTTTTAATGAAATGATATTAAATCCAGCAAGTACGGGCTGCCATGATGTCTTTAATTCGCAATATTCTTACCGTAAGCAATGGTTGAAAGTGCCTGGTGCGCCTTCTACGCAAAGTTTGGCATTGCAGAGCCCACTTCGGGACGAGTCTGTGGCATTAGGACTGCTTTTTTATAGAGACAAAATAGGCGTTTCTTCAGAGTCTGCTATAGTAACTAACTTTGCTTATAGGTTGAAGTTGGGAGAGGAACAGAGATTGGTTTTTGGTTTTGGTGCAGGTGTTTATTTTGAGAAAATAAATTATACTCAATTAAATTTAACTCATGGTGGAGACATGAGCTTTATGTCTGATTCTCCATTGGGAATATCTCCGAATTTTAGTGCCGGAATAAGGTATGAGGTTGAGGGTTTAGAATTTGGGGTTGCCATACCTATGTTGCTTACAACACGTTATGATAACTTAACGGAAGGATTTCAGTTAATGCATCGTTTTTCAAACTATAACTACTTATTGAGATCAGTCTATAATTATCAAGTAAATAAAGATGTGAAAATGCGTTTTGGTGGCCTTTTCAAATACCATCAATTTATGGAGTCTCAATTAGATGTTACGATATCTGCTCAAATTAAGCAAAAAGTTGAATTTGGAGGAGGTTTTAGGAGTAGTGAAGGCATTATTGTTTTTTCTAGATTAAATATAATTGAACAACTTGATTTTGGAATACAGTACGAAATCCCTACTACGAAACTTTATGCGTATACATCGGGCACTTTAGAGGTGTCTCTAATTTATAATGGCTTGTTTAATAGTCAGGCAAAAAACCCGAGAGTATTTTGATCAGATTTGTTCTCTTAATGATTTTAGTCATTTACTATCCTTTTGTTGTTGTCGCACAAGAGAACAAAATTTCTATGTTGAAAATTGAAGGTGGGGGAGATGAGAAAATATGTCCAGTGAGATATAAACAAGGAATTGTCTTTATGTCAAGTGCTCGCACAAATTTGTTGAAAACTGTGCGCGATGAAACAGGTCAAATTCCATATAATTTATTCTATCAAAAAGTATTTAATGAGCTCGTAGTTGGAGGAGATGCAGTAGTTTTTTCAGATAATTTAGTTACGGAATTTAACGATGGCCCAGTATGTTTTGCTAAAAACGAAGAGTTGATTTTTTACACTCGAAATACAGATGTTGACAATATTAATAACTCTAAAAGAAACAGGACTTTAGGGATATTTATTTCAACTAAAGGTAAGGGTGAGAGGTGGCATCAGTCGAGTAGTTTTGAACATAATCGACCGGATTATAACCTGATTCATCCAGCAACTAATTTTGATGGAACCATTCTTGTATTTAGCTCTAACATGCCAGGCGGTAAAGGCGGCTACGATTTATATATTTCATTGCAAGACCACTTGGGGCATTGGTCTAAGCCCAGAAATCTCGGAGCTACCGTTAATACGGAGGGCAATGAAGTATTTCCTAGTTTTTTCAAAGACGAATGGCTATTATTTAGCTCTGATGGTCGTGCGGGTCAGGGTGGGCTGGATATTTATAGAAGTAGGTGGGAGGAAGATTTATTTAGGTACAGTGCATCTACACCTTTAGATAGTTCGATTAACTCGCGGTATGACGATTTTGGAATTTCTTTAAATGATGATGGTTTAAGTGGTTATTTTGGAAGTGATAGAAATGGTAGTGAACAGATTTATTTCTTCAAGCAGTCCTTGCCTAAGTTAGAAGATTGTGCAGAAGAGAAACCTCTTAATTTATGTTATTACATAGAAGAAAATAGCATTGTAGCAGATAGCGATCATCCTTTAAAATTTGTATGGGATTTGGGTGATGGCACGAAAAAAGATGGATTGGAGGTGTATCATTGTTATCCAGGAGTAGGAAAGTACGTTGCTGCTTTACAAATAATTGACACCATTAGTAATGAAATTTATTACAGCGTTTCGGAACTCGAAATAAACATTGCCTTAGATGATAGACCATACATAATTGGTCCAGATTCGGTGTATATAAATGATTATGCCTCCTTTTCAGCTGATATGAGTGGTTTAAAAAAAGAAGTAAGAGAGATTTATTGGGATTTCGAAGATGGTTCAGTGCAGATGCAGAAAAATGTCAATCGATATTTTGGTCTGATTGGACAACAAAATGTAAGGTTAGCTATTGTAGCTGACGATGGTTCGATTCAATGCGTAAACAAAAATATTGAAGTAGTTGACAAAAATACTGTTATTAGTAAATACAAGGTTTTGTCTCATCAAAAAAAGGTTATTCCTGTTTCCGAATCTAAATTGGGATATGCTGTTCAATTATTGCAATCGTTTAAAAAAGAAGTGCTCAGTGATTCTATTTTATTAAAAGTGAATTATCCCATTACTCAGCGATTTAACGAAGTAGATAGTATCTATCAGTACACTGTTGGAGAATCAGACAAGGTGGCGTCTTTGTATCATTTATATAAAGAAATGAGAGATTTAGGCTTTGACAGTAAATTAATTTCTTTTGAACTCAATTATGATAACAGCATTGACGCGAAGGAAGTGCTTATCTTTTTCTCTCCAGGAAAAGATGAAATAACTGCTTATAATGAGGCGAATTTGAATGATTTTTCACGTAAATTGAACGCATCCAGTAAATTGGAAGTGTTGGGTTATGCAGACCCAAGCGGAAGTGTCAAGTCGAATAAAAAATTGAGTTATAGACGTGCTATAAATGTGGCAAAATATCTAGAAAAATGCGGTGTTTCTGAGCGTAATATTGAAGTGGATGCTATCGGGGAAGTAAGAACATCCAGTATGGAAGCTGAAATGCTGAGGTATTATCGTAAGGTTGAAGTAAGATTGATAGAGAATTAATTAATGGTATAATTTTAGTGTAAATTGAATTATGAGGTTATTTTTACTTACGTTGTTATTGATTGGTTCAGATCATTTTTGGTCTCAAGCAGTTCCAGCTAAAGAGGAGAATATTCCCTATTTAGTTACTTTTGGAAATAAGGCAAAATCGTCTTATGGCGATGATGATTATGCCCAGGTATTCTTCTTTAGTATTCCCAAAAATCATAAGAAACCGATTTATCTACGAGTATATGATCCCGATATCGGTGGAGAGATAGATGAAAAGGCGAAAGAATTTAACACAAAATCTCGATTTTCAGTCTATGGTGGGAAAGGGTGTATAACAAATAAGGAAGCCCGACAGACATCTACACAAGGTAATTTTAAAAGTGGCAATCTGTTGTATACTAAAACGTTTGGTCCAGATTTACAGTACGACAAGCAATGGGTTACATTTGGTCCGTTTAATCCATCAGAAGGTGAATATTCAGCCGATTATTTTGGTTATGTTTTTAAATTGGTGTGTGAAGGTATCAGTGGAGATGATGGCAATTTATACAAGTATTTTCTGTCTTCTAGTAAAGATAAAAATGTTCCAGTAGAGGGAGGAAATGCATTTACATTCGAATATACTTTTCGATTGCACGATGATCCAAAACAAGTCTCTCACATTTACCCGTATATTGACGACAAGGTAATTTCGATTAAGCAATCGAATTTTGATTGGGACAGTGATGGAGGAATCAAAATATTCAGCGTAGCTCAATGGAGCTTCCCTTTGCAGGTTTCAGAAAACGACCAATGGGTGACAAGTCAATACCAAATTAAAAAACAAGAGAAAGGAAAATCACTAGATATACGATTTTCAAAAAATGCAGCTAAAAAGGTTAGAAATAATAACGTTGTGTTCTATGTTACGAACCAGTATGGTGAGTTTTTGCCATTTTACACTGTGCCAATTGGCGGTATACCGAAGTTTAAAGGAAGTGCCTCTTTTCGTCAGTAACTGCTTATATGTGTTTTATGGAATCATTATTTATACTTTGTTAAATGGCTTATTTTCGATTATTTGTTTTAGTCTGTTTACAGCTGCTTTCTATAAAGGGAATTTCTCAATATTATCAGTTTCAGAGTTATGGACTTGAAGCTGGATTAAGTGATCCTTTTATTTATTCTATAACTCAAGATGATAGAGGTTATTTGCTAGTTGGTACTGGTGAGGGATTAGGTGTGTTTGATGGCGTATCCTTTGAAATGAAATATACGTCAGATAGTCTAGCTGAGGATTTCGTTTCTCAATTATTCAAGAGCAAACAGGGAATTGTTTGGATGGGACACAAGGAAGGTGGTATCTCTTACCTTCAAGGAGATGTCATTAAAAGCTATCCGGTTAACTACGAAATTAATTCAATTATAACTGGCATTTCAGAAGATGATCAGGGTGTTGTTTGGTTTGCAAGTCAGCAAGGAGGTGTTTTTCATATTGATATTAAATCTGGTGACCAGGTGATGTTTTTAGATGAGTTCAGTGGTAAGAACATCAATGATATCGCAATAGCAGGAGACAAAGAATTATTTATAGCAACTAATTCAGGGTTAGAACATTATTATTTAAGCGATAGTCAGAATGAATTGTTTTTCTCGGATCGATACTTAGAAAATTACGACATAAAAAAGATTGAGAATATTGGCAGAGAGGGAATTGCAATTGGCACTAGTCAAAGTGGTCTGTTTGTGTTGGCACCAGGCGCAGATAAGCCAGTTAAACAGGAATTACCAGAAGATATGTTGATTAAGGATCTTTGTTTAGATGATGAGAACAACATTTATGTTTCCACTTTTAACATGGGAATTTATAAACTTGGTCAAAACCAGACGGTACATTATGATGAGGCCAATGGTCTTCCAACACCGAATATTCAAACTGCTTTTATGGATAGGGAAGGAACTATGTGGGTGGGTTCATTTGGTGGAGGGGTATACAAACACTCTCGTGAAGTTTTTACGTATTATCTGATGGCATCAAATCTCGAAGTTCGAGACGTTGTTGTTGAGGGTGAAGCCATGTATATTGCCTCATCCAATAAAGTGCTTAAGATTTTGGGTAGTGATTTTTCGAGCATTGATACAGTTACTGTTGAGGGCATTAGAAATATAACATGTATGTACTTGGATCGAAAAGAAAACCTATGGGTTGGATCAGAAAATAATGGTTTGTTTGTTATTGATTTGAATACGCGTACAGCAAAGAAATGGTCTTTGACGTCTGACTATTTGTCGAGCACAATTAACGACATTTCTGGTGATGGAGTAAGAGTTTGGGTAGGCACTTATAATGGACTGTATGAAATTGGAGAATCGAACGCATTAAACCACTACGACATTACATCCGGGTTATCGCATAACACAGTCAATTGTTTATTTTATGATGACGAAGACGAGATACTCTATATTGGAACTGAAAGTTCTGAGCTTTCAATGATCGAAAATGGGCATTTGTCTGGTAAGCGATATACTGATAATTTTAGTCTCCTTGACATTTACCACATAGATAAATTGTCTGATGGTGGAATATACCTTGCGTCATATGGTGATGGTGTTTTTCGATTTTTGGATGGTAATTTTGAGCAATTTTCGACGTCACAGGGGTTAGCTTCGAATTTTTGCTACGGATTAATCGAAGATATTAGAAAGAATCTGTGGGTTACACATAATGGATATTTGTCTCGAGTTGATATTGAAACGTTAGAGATAAAAGTATTTGAAGAAGAGGATGGGGCCAATAAAGCCTATCAAAAATCTGCCATTGCCAGTAATGGTAGTGATATCTGGTATGGCTCCCAGGATGGCCTATTAAAGTACAATGGAAATACGGATGTAATCAATTTGGCTCCTCCCGTTTTAGGAGTTACTGAAATAAAAGTAGATGGTGATTCAATTGAAGTCGTTGAACAGATTTCGCTAGCAGCAGGAGTTTACGATTTCAGCATTGGTTTAAGGGGTTTGTCCTTGAAGCACCCTAAAGATGTCCAGTTTTCTCATTTCTTAGAAAATTATGATAAGGGATGGTCAGAAATATCTCCTAATCCAGTAATTAAGTTTAATAAATTATCGGATGGTGAGTATTTTCTTAAGGTAAGAGCATTTAATGACGATGGTCAGGGAACGGAAGAGATAATGGTATTATCGATTTCAATTGCTATGCCATATTGGAAAAAATGGTGGTTTTGGGTGCTCATGTTTGCCGTTCTTATTGTCTCGGTATATTGGTTTGTAAAATTTAGAGAACGTCGCTTAATCGTATTGCAAGAGGAGCTAGAGAAAGAGCTGGCTATAAGAACAAAGGAGGTAATGTTCCAAAAAGAACGGCTTGAGGCTACAAATAAAGACATTACAGATAGTATTAACTATGCTAAACGAATTCAAGACGCAGTACTTCCAGAAGACACGGCATTTAAAACTTTATTTCCAGAATCTTTTGTAACGTATCGTCCAAGGGACATTGTTTCTGGAGATTTTTATTGGATTAACAGAAGAGGAGATGAGATTTTGGTGGCTTGTGGTGATTGCACGGGTCATGGTGTACCTGGCGCTTTCCTGTCAATTATTGGGCAGCAATTATTACGTGAAATATATGATATTAAGCACATAGAGCAGCCGGATCAAATAATTACAGAATTAGATAGGTCCATCGGTTACATGATGAATAGGGAGCAGGAAGATTTTGAAACGAAAGATGGTATGGATGTGACGGTCTGTTCTTTTAATTTTAAGAAGGGTAAGCTGAAGTGGTCTTCAGCTGTTAGGCCTTTAATCATGTACAGGAATGGGGAGCGGAGTTTTCTTAGAGGCAACAGGCGATCGGTTGGAGGTGATCATAAAGACAAAGAATTTGAGTTATTTGAGATGGACATTCAAAAAGGAGATGTGTTCTACATGTTTAGCGATGGCTATCCAGATCAATTTGGTGGGCCTGCAAAGAAAAAATTAAAGATAACAGGGTTGTTCGAAATATTGGAAGAAATAAACGAGCTTGGAATAGAAGAACAGGAGCGTATTATAAATTCTCGATTAGTAGAATGGCAAGGTCGACACCCTCAAACAGATGACATCTTATTTATGGCAATTAAAATAACATAACCCAAATATGATTATCAGGCTATTTTAAAGAGGTGTTGGTCTTTAAGAATGTTTTGAATGGGTCTGAAATGTTCTCTTAGAACTACCCATCTTTCAGGGTGCCTTTCCAGTAAGGCAATCATGTTTTCTTTGTGTGCACGAATGTTGATGGTTATTGCGGCTGCCGAAATAGATGGTTCGCAGTAGTTGGCTACATTTTTCCCATTAATTGATTTGTCTTGCAGTAAAAGTCGTTGTGCGGCTTCTTCATAACGGTCAAGGTAAAGAATGGTTTTTGTGTATTTACTTTCCAACCTATCCTTGGTATGTGCTTTTTCTTTTGGCTTGTAGTCGTAAAGAATCAGGTGTCCGGCATCAATTACAATATCATTTCTTTCAAATGATAAGTTGAATGCGGCAGATGCTGCATTTTTAAGAATGTCTTCTAAACTTTCGAAATCACCAACATAAGTCAGTAGTTTTTCTGATGCATCCTCAGAAAGTTTGAATTTCATGTGATATGTTTTCGAAATGTTATCTAAATGATGCAGGCTATAATTTAAGATGCTTTTAGCATAATTCTTCTTGATTGTTGCTAGATCGTGCATCAGTTTTTTACGTTCTTCTCGTTCTTGCCTTTTAGTGTCAACTATATTTTTTAAGATTGACTGATTTTCTCTTTCTTGCACTAACAGATACTTTATGGATTGGTGCAGTGTTTTAGCTAAAATATCTTTGTTGGCTGTCGAGAGTGTTTCCGACTTGCTTGTCATCTTAAATTGTGACAGAGAGCCATCTAAATACAAGTATACGAGGTCGTAGTTTCCATCATATGGACTTAAGAATTTAAGCACTAAAACCGTATTGTCAATTTCGTCTGCTAAATCGTATTGTTTTCGTTTTCTTTTAGAAGTTTCGAAGATTAAATCATCAACATTTGTCCAGCCAGTTGGAGTTCTGTCTTTTCTGATTTTTTGAATGGATACTTTTACTGAAGGCGATACTGACTCATGTATATGGTTTTCCTGGCTCCAGTTTATTTTTAAGACCTTTCTTTCATTTCGATTGTAATAAAATACAGAAGCCTTTTGCAGGGTTGGTAAAACCTTGTTGGCCATTTCTAATGCTGAATGGAAAGGGGGTTGTATGAAAGAGAAGGTCTTCACGTCTATTCGTATCTACGTGAAATTAAGCATTTTGTTAGAAATTAAGCATATAATTAAGTGGTTTTTTTAATAAACTTAATTTTTATTAAGTATTCAATTAAGCCAATTAAGGCTCAGATTAAGGATGTATTTATTACTTAATTCCTGCTAGTTAAGCACAGATTATTCGTTTTATTGTAATGTGTAATTAATTAAGTTAAGCCAGGAATAATGAAATTAAAGGAAATAAAATTAAGTTTTAAGTTGGTGAGTATTTTGAGTGAGATAAATGCATTTTGGATGCTGTTAAAAGGGTTTAGCTGGACGAAGGAAGAAGTCAATGCACTTCTTTTAAAGAGATCAGCTCAACTATTTGATATAAAAATAATTGATGTTGAAGGGAGTCGTTTTACACTTTCAAATCGAAGAAAGGCCAGGTTTATGAGAAGTTTAAAAAACAATCTACCCAAGAATGATAGAAAATATTTAACGAAAATATTTATGCTGTTTAAACGTACAAAGAGAAAAAAATCGATGGATAAAAGAATCCAAAAGTTTGCTTCAGAAAGCAATCCGTTTCACAAAAATGTGTATCATAAAATCGAATAGTTATGACCTGTTTGTGATGGAAATTCTAAATCATAATATTGATTTTATAATGCGTTTGTTTTCGACGGTGATTTGAGATCCTTCTGCTAACATCACAGATGTCGGTTCTTTACTGGATAATGCACCAAAACTCTTTCCGTAAACTGCAGCAAAATCAACGTCAATCACGTAATGATTAATGGGATATGTCTTCCATGTGGGATGTGTGACTTCATATTCTGTAGAAGTTATTGAATCGTTATGGGTATAGCCCCAATAGTGCTCTGTAATAAAAGCCGCTTCACTATCAGGTTGTATGGTATTTGGATTAGGGTCGCAATTTGCGGCCAGCTTATACCAATTGTCTTTCATGCGCCATTCGTAAATCACATTCAGGCTCCGATCGTCTTCAAACCAGATGTGCTTCATTGGCAAGGTTTGGTAATTTTCTTTGTACAGTTTATTTGCGATAAAAGTAATGGCTGGTTTTGGAACAATTTCTTTGATGAATACTACGCCTCTTTTCCATTCCCCATTTTGTAAATGTCGCACATAGAATCGCAAATTAACTTCTTCAAAATTTACGTGAAAAGGTATTTTTACTCCTTTTATTTTGGTGTTTACAAACATGAATCCAACAAGGCTCAGATAACAGCTGTCTTGCCATAGATCCAATTCAGTACCGTAAGGTAGATATGGTTTTAGCAACTCTGGTTCAACTTTGTAGTTTGCCAAAATTAGCTTTCTCCATTCGGCTTTAAGAAATGACATAATTATAAAGTAGTTTTATGTGTTAAATTGCGTTTGACTCAGTGCTAGGCTAATCGAGTGTGGCGCAACGTTAAAATAATCAATTAAAAACTATAGGATGATGTTGATATCGCAGGAAGGCAAAATTCTTCAAAGTTTTTAGTAAATTTTTGTACTTCCAAGATAATTTGAAAATTGTCATTTTAGAAATCGAATTCCGGTGATTCGTCACGTGAATTTTATATTTAGTCAGAGTGTGATATAAAAATGAGCTGTTTTTAATTTTATATTAATTATTAATGACACAATTCTTTTGATAATTTTTAATTAGATATTAGATTAATTTTTTTCGACAGATTGTTTTAATCATTGTAAAATTGACATTGAATTCCTATATTGTATTCGACTTCTTTTAAATGTTATTGCTTGCATTGATTAAGTCTATTACCATAAACGCCACCACTATGAACCTAATTGAAACCGAAGAAAACTACTTGTTTAATGCAAAAATGCTCTTAACTGTTTTGCTCAAGGAACATTTTAATAAAAGAAACAATCACATTACGCCATTCGAGCAAATTAAATTAACCAAGCTGGTAGACAGAATGATTGAAGGTGAAATTGATTATTTACATGATGATCCAGATTGCTATTTTGAGCTGTATAATCAAGATCATTTAAACAATTAATATCTATCTCAACTACTCTTCGACTATTTGAAAGGTAAATGAATCCGTTTCAAAGAGAGTCCGTTAGTTGAGAATTTCAAAAGTTGTTCCAAAAACAAGTAAAGTAGACCTGTCGTCTATTGAATTATGAAAAGTTTTCCAGCTGTATTGTATAGTCCTTCATTCGTAGAATAAATAGCGAAAAACAAATGACCTTTCGGAAGTTGATTGGCGGTTACTTGAAAGAAATTAAGTATAGTTAATTCTTTATAAACCAAGTTTCCCGCTGCGGTGTAAATGGCAATTGTATGCTCTTTATTGGTACTGTTGTTGAAATAAATACGTGCTTGATCAGTGACCGGCTGTGGTCTAACTACATGTCCATTTTTCTCGATATCAATAATTTCAATGGAAAGGATTTTTGATTCATCAAAGAAACCAGGTTGTATCTTGTAGAAATTCCATCCACTTTCAGGGTTTTCATCCAGATAGGTGTAGGGTACAGGTTCTAAGATGCTTCCGCAAATACCACTAATAAAATGTGTCAGCTGAAAATTAATGCCATCACTCGATTTTAAAACCGAAATCCCATCACATGTGTTTCCTGAAGTGATATCCCAAGAAAGCAATACTTCATTTCCAGTAGAAGCGAGCCGAAAATTGGCCACAATTTCACCTTGTGCTGATGAAAATCCGACTTGGAACAACAGGACGCACCAGATGAAATGTTTACGAATAAGTTGCATGGTATGAGTTTAATCCCTTTAAGTCGGCTTAATATTAAGCACTAATGTAATAACGAAGAACGAATAAAAATGTTTTGTGACCTGTTTTCGTTGAATCTTAGACTTTTATCAAAAACATTTTGTTTAATGAATTTTGATAAATGTTGAACAAAAAAAAGAATTCATTGTTATAATCTGGTAAGTACATTATAAATTAATAACAAGTTATATGAAGTTTTTAGAAAAGTATTATCCCGTATTGCTCGCGTTTATCAGTTTCGTTCTCTCAGTTTCGTTATGGTTTACTGGTCAAAAAGACGAAGGGATGTTTGTTGGAATTTGGGTTCCCTCGATTCTGTGCTTTGCGATATTCTTCAGACTTGTTAAAAACGACTAGTAATGGATGATATAACACTTTTTACATTGGGTTCCTTCATTTTTATTTCATACATGTTTTTCCTTGTTCGCATGGTTTGGAGACAGCACCAAATTCAAGAAGGGAAAAACCACAAAATTTTAAAGGTAAATCCAACCCAGCAGAAGGATAAGGAATCGTAATAGTGGTCAATTGTTGCTCCTAAGAAAAGCCGTTACCACAAAAACATTGCTTGCGCTTTGTAGCAGTAAAACAAAAAACCCAGCAATACCTATGTATTACTGGGTTTCTCTTAGTGATCGCGGAAGGATTCGAACCTTCGACCGCCTGCTTAGAAGGCAGGTGCTCTATCCAGCTGAGCTACGCGACCAATCGGGCGCAAATTTAATAATAATGACTAACTACGAAAATAAAAAGTCACTTTCTTGAAATAAAAAAAGCGCCTAAGCGCATGAAGGAACTCGTGTCTCAGTTGTTTTCTTCTGCTTCCGAAGATTCCTCACTCGTATCTTCCACCTTTTCATTGTGGTCGTGACCGTGGTGGTCTGCTTTCATTTCTTGCATTAATTTCTTTTGCTCTTCGTTCAGCATGTCCATCATAACCGCTTCGTGTGCTGCTTTCAAAGCCATTACTTTTTCTCTAGTAACTTCTTTGTCCGCTTTTAATGTTTCCATTTGCTCATCGGTTAGTCCGAGCTCTTCTTTCATCCATTTCAGCTTCATCTTCTCGTGGTCCTTGCCGTCTGCTTTTTCACATTTCTTAGAACATTTTTCATTTTTGGAGCATTTTCCTTTATTGCCTTTGCAACACTTGCTTTTGGGCTCACCGTATTTACAGCATTTTCCTTTTTCTTCTTTGCAACATTGACTTTTATCTCCATTGCAGCAAGTAGTTTTTGTGCAAATACTGTCTTGAGCGGTACAAGATTTTTCGGCAGTGCATTCTGTGTTGCTTTTGCAATCAGTACTGTCAGTACACGCGCTATTACAACAGCAGACATTCCAAAGAATAACGGCATTTACAAGTAAGATTAAGATTAGTAAAAGATTTGTTTTTTTCATTTTAATTTATTTTATGTGCTAAAGATACAGTTTTACGAGTGATTAGAGAGCAGTCTACATTATGGCTTTTGCCTGTATGCTTAGTCACAATTTTTTGAGTGAAACAGTTGGTTGTTCTCAGCCATTGATGCAAGTAGTGGTCGTGGATTAAATTTTGGCCCGAACTTTTTGGCGTATTCTTCCATGAGCTTCACGAGTTCACTTATTCCGTAGGCATCAGCAAAGCGAAAGGGGCCGCCCGTAAAAGGCAAAAATCCAAGTCCGAATACGGCACCCAGGTCACCATCTGTCGGTGTCGATAGAATACCTTCCTCTAAGCACATTACAGCTTCATTAATCATCAGTAGAAGTGGCCTCCAGGTCATCTCTTCAAATGCAAGCTCTATTTTAGGCGGATTCCCAAAGAATTGATAAGCATGTGGGTTAGCGCCATTTCTTTTGCCATTCTTTCCGTCGTATTTATAGTAGCCTTTCTTGTTCTTTTTGCCCAAATACCCTGCTTCAAACATCTTGAGTAATCCTTTTGAAACAACCAAGCCTTCTCGAGATTTAACTACATCTGCAATGTCGCCACTCATTACGTGTGCACCAACATCAATGCCTACTTCATCCATAAGTGCAATCGGCCCTACGGGCATGCCTTTTTTCTTCATGGCTTGATCAAGTGCTTCTATTTGAGCACCTTCCTCAAGCATAAGCATTACTTCATTCAGGTAAGGTGCTAAGATTCTATTGGCATAAAATCCAGGCCCGTCTTGAACCACAATGCAAGTTTTACCTTGCCGTACTCCGATGTCGTAGACTGTACCGATGGTTTTTTCTGAAGTGTGTTTGGTTTTTACGATTTCTAACAATGGCATTTTTGGTACCGGGGAAAAGTAATGCATCCCAATTACATGAGCAGGATTTTTTGCATGTTCAGCCATTTCGGTAACAGAAAGGGCAGAGGTGTTGGTAGCAAAAATGTAATCGTCAGAACAAACAGCATCCAAATCATCAATAATGGCCTTTTTTACAGACATTTTTTCAACGACCGCTTCAACCACTAAATCAAGTTTTTCAAAGCCGTCATAGTCCAGCCTTTCCCTAACACGTTCTATGGTTCGGTCTGCTTGTGTCGTAGAGATTTGTTTTCGTTTTAGTTTCTTTCGTAAGGTTTTCCATATCAATTGCTTTGCCTCGCTGATAGTTTCTTGATTAATGTCTTTTAGCACAACATCCATCTGATTCATTACAGAAACTTCTGCTATTCCAGCTCCCATAAAGCCAGCACCTAATATCCCCAACTTATCAACACTGTTGTAGTTCTTATATGGGTTTTTCTTATTGTCGGTCATGTTGTAGAAGATTTGCCTTAGCTCTTTAGAAACCTGTCCAAGCATTAGGGCCTCAAAAGCCTCACGTTCATAAAGTAAGCCTTTGTCTAGGCCATGCTTCAAACCGTGCTCTACACAATCTATGATTTTTGGTACTGCAGGATAGTTGCCTTGCGTTAGCTTCATTACTTTTTCTCTTGCCTTCTTAAAAACAAGGTTTCTTCCAATCGAAGTGCCATCTAAGAATTTGTCGAGCATTGTTTTCTTTCGATTGCGTTCTAGCTTGCCACCATTTTTGATGATTTTGTCTGCTAAAGCTACCGCAGCAGTATGCAATTTATTTCGATTAACCACGACATCTACTAGTCCCATTTTCTTAGCTTGTCGTGCAAAAATGTTTTTACCCGTTAGCATCATGTCCAGAGATTTTTGTAGGCCAACTAATCGGGGAAGTCGTTGTGTTCCGCCGCCACCTGGTAGTAAACCGAGCTTTACCTCAGGAAGGCCAAATTTAGTTTTTGGATCATCAGAACAAACTCGTCCATGACAAGCTAACGAAAGCTCAGTTCCAAAACCGTAAGCCGTACCGTGAATTGCGGCAATAATAGGTTTTTTAGCATTTTCCAAGGCGTTTAAACATAAATGCCCTTTTTTCAAAGTTGGAGTGAAATCGCCTTTTTTTTCTGCTTTAAAAGCTTTGATGTCGGCACCTGCAATGAAATCTTTACGATCAGAAATCAAAACGCCGGCTCTTACGGTGTCATCGTCATTTAGCTCTGTATAAATCTCATCAAAATATTGAATCAGATCTGGAGATACGATATTCATCTTCTCCTTTTTGATATGAACCCAAATCGTAGCAATTCCATTTTTTTTCTCTATTCTATAAAAGTCTTCTCTACTCATATTTTAAGCTTCATATCGTTTTAATATCATAGCATGACCGTGCGCACCGGCGGCGCATGCTGCTATCAGTGCATATTTGCCGCCTTCGTGTTGGAGTCTATTTGCGGCAGTGTTAATTAACCTCAATCCCGTAGCGCCGAAAGGATGACCTAACGAGAGCGAACCACCCCACAAATTAAATTTACTCATGGGTATTTTACCAACGGCTTGGGCTCTGTTCAGTTTTTCTTTAGCAAAAGTAGCTGATTCCAGACAGGCTAGGTTCGCTAAAATTTGTCCGGCAAATGCCTCATGGAATTCAATGACGTCCATGTCGTCTAAAGTTAAGCCCGTTTTATCCAATACTTTAGCTGAAGCAAAAGCAGGCCCAAGAAGTAGCTCTTCTTCAAGTTCTTGTCCGGTGAAACAAAAGTCTATTATTTCTGCTTTAGGGACTAATCCCAACGCTTTGGCCTTGGATTCGGTCATGAACAACCCCGCAGAACCTCCATCGGTTAAAAAGGATGAATTGGCCGCTGTTAAGGTCCCGTATTTTTTGTCGAATGCAGGCCTTAGTTTAGCCAGCTTTTCTAGTGAAGATACGCGAACCCCATTGTCACGATTTATGGGTTTAAATTTAGGTGGTAATGAAACGGTAACCACTTCTTTTTCCAAATGACCATCTTCCCAAGCTTTTGATGAAAGCTGATGAGATCGCAAACAAAACGCGTCTTGCGCTTCCCGGCTGATTTGGTATTTAGCAGCCAAAACATCGCAGTCCTGACCCATGGTCTTTTTGGTAGTAAATTCTGCTACCTGAGGTCTTTCGGGTGCAAAATGTCTGGGCCTGAGAGAAAATAGAAACTTTAAATTGTCTCCCATTGTTTTTAATTTCTGGGCCGCAAACAGCTTTTTTCGCATCTCTTTTTTAAATCCTATAGGTGTATCTGATGTGTTATCGACACCGCCAGCAATAAATACTTCTGCTTGTCCGCTTCTGATTTCTCCGATACCCGAAGCCACCGCTCGATTGGCGGAAATGCATGCTTGTGAAACGGTGTGACAGGGGGTAGCGGTCGGGATTCCGGCTCCCAGAGATGCTTCACGTGCAACATTAGAGGTTTTAAGATTAGAGATGACAGTACCCATAATTACGGTATCAATTTCTTTTGAGTCAATACCTGTTTTGATCAATAATCCTTTAATAGCATATTGGCCCAATTGGTAAGACATGATGTCGTTGTGAAAATAGTCGGTTCCTGATTTTAGAAAAGGGGTTCTGCACCCGTCGATAAAAACAATCTTATCCTTCATGATTTACAGTACTTGTTTTTTCAAAATTAGAAATAAATTCAATGCGTGCATTGTTTTTTTGTGCGTTCTTCTGTATTTTTACATTCAGTTGAAAGATAATCAAGAAAATAAAGACTCTTTTCAAGCGCTTGCAGATAGAATGGTCATTTATCAGTTAAGAAGCAAATGGCTATCCATTTCAAAGATGTACAACGAGCTGGCTTCAGAACAAGACGGAACAATGCCTATGGCATTTGTTTTATTAACCATTCATGCAGTAAATGGAACTCCTGTTACGAAGATTGCGCCTCGCATGGGAATGGAGCCGAACAGCCTGTCTCGAATATTAAAATCGATGGAGGAAAAGGGGTTGATTTACAAAAGAAAAAGCAAGAACGATAAAAGAAAAGTGTTTATCAATTTAACGGATCACGGTAAAGAAATGCGGGAAGTTGCGATGACAGCAGTATTTTCTTTTGAGAACACAATTCAACAGCATGTGTCTGAGAAAGATTTGAATGGTTTTTTTAAGGTTATGGCTAGTATTCCTAAAGCCATGGAGCTAATCACTTCAGAAAAGCTGGATGGTTAAAGTTAAAAGGTGTAGTCGTTTTTTTGGATGAAATAATCAGCGATATCTCTTCTTAGGTCTTTTGGATTAACCACGTATTTTTTAGCGAATCTTTTTACCATTTTCCGCTGAAGGCCTTGTTTGGTTCCTTCAGGCAGGCTATCAATTTCACTCTCCGCAGCGGTTCGAACTTTTTTTAGCGATTCATAAATGTGTAATTGCATCATTTTTTCGACGATGGCCATTTTTTCTTTTGCAATGCTCATTGTTCTAAGCTTCACAACTCTAAGCGCTAAACTTTCTGAGATGTAAATTTCACTTAATATGTCTGATAGGTTCATGATGATTTCCTGCTCATCGATCATTTTAAGTTTTAACTTTTGTCCAGCTATTCCTGATAGTGCAATAAAAAGAAGCTTCATGTTTTCTACAATTCTATCTTCCTGTCCAACGGCGTAAGTAGCTGAGAAAAGCTCTTTAAAGAATCGCATAGGAATTTTCTTTCCCGCAGCAATTAAATCAATCTCTTTGGTTTGAAATGCGCGCTTCATGAGCTCCCCAAATGAGAGCATTCTATTGATTTCATTTGTCCCTTCATAGATTCGTGTAATGCGAGAATCTCGATAGCCCATCTCTATTCCGGCTTCAGCACTATAACCCATTCCCCCATGAATTTGTAGTGTTTCGTCAATACAATAATCCAATACTTCCGTCCCGTATACTTTTAATAACGCGCATTCAATAGTATATTCACGAAGTCCAAGAACTTTCGCTTCGCTTTTACTTTTACCAGCATCAATTAAGGCTGCTTCCTTTTCATCAATGTGTTTTCCTGTTCTATATATGGCGCTTTCTGCAGCAAAAATTTTAGTAGCCATTTCGCCAATCTTATATTTGATGGCACCGAACTCAGCAATTGATTTATCAAACTGTTTTCTCTCATTCGAATAGTTAATGGATTGAGAAAGTGCATACTTAGATCCTCCAATGGAACCAGCACTTAACTTAATTCTGCCTGAGTTGAGGATATTTAACGCAATTTTAAATCCATCACCGCGCTCCGCCAAAATATTTTCTGTTGGAACAGGACAGTCATTAAAGAAAACTTGCACGGTAGATGAGCCCTTGATTCCCAACTTCTTTTCTTCTTCGCCAAGAGTAATTCCTCCAAAAGCTTTTTCTACAATAAAAGCGGATAAGTTTTTGTCGTCGTCAATTTTTGCAAATACAATAAAAATATCTGCAAACCCGCCATTGGTTATCCACATCTTTTGACCATTTAATAAATAGCTTTTTCCATCTGCAGTTAACGTAGCTTTTGTCTTGCCGGAATTCGCATCGGAACCCGCACTAGGTTCGGTGAGCGCATAGCTGGCTTTGTATTCTGCAGATCCTATTTTTGGCAAGTATTTTTCTTTTTGAGCATTGGTTCCGTAATAAACAATAGGTAAAGACCCAATAGAGGTTTGTGCGCCAATTGTAGTAGCGAACGAGAAACCGTTCGAAATAGCTTCGCCAAACAAGAGTCCAGTGTTGAAATCTAAGTCCATCCCTCCATATTCCTGGGGGATTGCAAGCCCACAAAGGCCAAGCTCTGCAGATTTATCTAACAATCGAATAATTTCATCACGATCTTTGGACGCGTCTAATTCTCTCCCAGATTTTCTCATGGGCTGTAGGATTTCCTGATCACAAAAATCTTTCACCATATCACGGATCATCAACTGCTCTTCCGACCATTCTTCGGGAATAAACAAATCGTTATGTGCTGTTTTTGAAACTAAAAATTCACCTCCTTTTAACATGATAAATCGTTTGTTATTATTAATAGAATAATACAAATCTAAATAAATTTACAATGCGTGCATTGTAAATACGAAAATTACTATATTCACGATAACAAAAATAGGACGTGGGAAGAACAGATAGATTTGCTTTTAAGGGGATAGCATCTAAAGAAGATATTGCTAAAATTGAAGCTAATTCGGAACTTTCATCTTGTCCTAAAACCACTTATGATTCCGCTTTGCAGAGTTGTCAGGACAATCCCAATGAAACAGCCTTGTCCTTTTTTATGTTGGGTAAAGATTTTAAATCGCCTTTTACATTTACTTATTCTGAAATGTTAGCTGAAATTAATGCTGCTGCGAATATGTTGCGCAGTCTTGGTGTAGAAAAAGGAGATGTTGTTGGTATTATCTTGCCGAATTTACCAGAAACTTGTTTTGCGATGGTGGCAGCGCAAACCGTTGGCATCTCTTTTACTATTAATCCGTTATTAGAAAAAGAATTGCTGAAGGAACTATTGCTTGCTTCTAATGTGAAAGTGCTCATTACTCTTGGACCGTTTGTTAAAACGAATATTTGGGAAAAAGTCAATGCGATTCGTTTAGAAGTACCGAGTATTAAACACGTGATTAAAGTAAATATGACACCTTATCTCCAAGGTTGGAAAAAGAGTGTTGTGGGTTTGATTACTCAATTTAAAAATCAAGGAACTTCTGCAGAGGAACAGAAGTTGCATGATTATGAACATTTAAAAGAACAATTTTCCAAAGATAAATTAAGTTTCACTTTTGATGTTCATTCTTCTGATGCAGCAGCCTATTTTCATACTGGAGGTACCACAGGTCGCCCAAAGATTGCAATTCAAACACAAGATAATATTTGTTTTGATTGCTGGTCAACGGGACACAATCTTAGAACCGGTGAAGAAGAATTCACGGTTTATGGTGGATTGCCTTTGTTTCATGTGTTTGGTGCTATGGTTATGTTGTCTATGTGTATTGCTGGAAGTGGTCATCTTGTTCTTGCTGGACCAAAAGGTTTCAGAGGAGATGGCATAATGGCCAATTTTTGGAAGACAATCAGACATTATGAAATCACTGTGATTGCAGCGGTTCCAGCAATTTATAATAGTCTCTTAGATATTTCATCGGGGGAAGATTGCACTGGGATTAATTATGCGATTAGCGGAGCTGCTCCGCTGCCAGTGGAAGTAATGAGAACATTTGAAAAAAGAACGGGTGTTGAAATACTCGAAGGTTATGGCTGTACGGAAGGGACGTGCATGGTCGCTGTTAACCCACCTTATGGAGAGCGTAAGATTGGCTCGGTCGGATATCCTATTCCATATAGCGAGATTAAAATTTTGCGTCAGGATAGCCAGTCTAATTACTTAGAACTTGCGTCTAATGAAGTCGGGTCTGTTTGTATCAAGGGAAGAAATGTGTTTAAGGGATATTTAGAAGAAGAAGACAATGCCAAGGTCTGGGTGGATTTTAATGGAGAAAACTATTTCAATACTGGAGATCTCGGGAAAATAGATAACGATGGTTACTTGTGGTTGACAGGAAGAAAGAAGGAATTGATTATTCGAGGCGGACACAATATTGATCCCGCAAGTATAGAAGCTGCTTTTTATGCGCATCCTTTTGTTGATCTGGCTGCTGCTGTTGGACGCCCTGATCCTAAAGTAGGAGAAGTGCCTGTGGTATACGTACAAGTTAAGCCAGGGAAAAAGCTGAATGAGCAGGATTTAATGGAGTTTGTTAGGGAAAAAATATTTGAAAAGGCAGCAATTCCAAAAGCAATTGTAATTATTGACAAGATGCCAATGACCTCTATTGATAAAATATTTAAACCGAAGTTGTGCATGCAAGAGATAAAAGCTACTTGCGAAAAGGAATTGAAGGGATTTTCATTTCAATCAATAGATGTGTTTAATTCTAAATCTGTGGGTTTTACCGCGATGATTAAAGGTGTTTCCTTATCAGATCATGATACGATAAAGGCTTCTATGAGCAAGTATTCATTTTCATTAGAATTACAGCAATAAAAGCATTGCATTTATTGGTTATCTCGGTAGTTTTGTGTTGAATGAAGAATCCAAGAATTTTAAGCACGCTTATATTAACCGCGGTAGGTTTATTTACTCTTGTGTGTCTAGTAGCTATCCAGAACTTGGAGTTTGATTATAATTTTGAAAAATTTTACCCTGAAGAGGATACAGAAACAAGATTTTTTAAGGACCATCGAGAAATGTTTTCCTCCGACAATGATTTTTTATTATTAGCGGTAAAGAATGATGCTGGTGTATTTCAAAAAGAATTTTTACTTAAAGTAGAAGATTTACTTGCGGAAGTAGATACGGTATCTAATCTGGATACTGTACTTAGCTTAACGAGAATGAACAAGCTATTTATTTCTGACTTTGGCAGGTGGAAGGTTCCGTATATTAATTATAACCAATTAGATAACTTGATAGATGATTCTATTTGGATTGCTAAAACTCCCGATGTCTATGGGCATTTGATTTCAAAAGATTTTAGAAGTTTATCGATTTTTTTAAAACACAAGGATTACCTGTCAGCTGCTGGTTGCGAACAATTAGCACAATCGCTTAAAGCTATTAAAGCTCGGTATGAATTTGATGAATTTCACATTGCAGGTCGGGCAGTTGGTCAGAATTACTACGTTAAACTGATGCAAAGTGAATTGATGTTTTTTAGCTTGACCTCATTGTTCCTGCTGGTTTTATTTCTAATCTTGGCGTTCAGGTCATGGTGGGGTGTCTTTTTGCCAGTAGTTGTTGTGGTGCTATCTGTAATTTGGATATTAGGAGTTATGTCAATGCTGAATAAGCCAATTAACTTAGTTTTAACGGTAATGCCTACTATCATTTTTGTGGTGGGTATGAGCGATGTCATTCACATTTCATCAAAATATCTAGAAGAGCTCAGGCGTGGTCGAGCTAAATTAGTCGCTTTAAGGATTACTATCAAAGAGGTCGGTATGGCAACCTTGTTAACCTCACTAACTACAGCTATTGGCTTTTTAACTTTGTATTCATCTCGCGTAGTCCCGATTAAGGATTTTGGCCTTTATGTTTCTGTGGGTGTTATGATTGCTTTCGTGCTTTCATTTCTGGTGCTGCCTTCAATGTTTGTCTTAATACCAGAGCCCAAGCGCGCAAAAAAAAGAGTGGAACAAAGTTTTTGGACACCCCTTCTAAGAAAATCATTTTTGTGGACAATTCGAAATCAACTAAAAATTGGAATAATAAGTTTAATTATTTTAATTGTTTCAGCTATAGGTTTAACCTCAATAGAGGTTAACAACTTTCTTTTAGAAGACCTTAAAAAAGAGGATCCTATGAATCTTAGCTTTCAATTTTTTGATGTAAACTTTTCGGGCGTTAGACCCATGGAATTGGCAGTAGAAAGCAAATCGGTTGATATCCTGTCAGTTGAAGGGCTCAGAGCATTGGATTCAATAGAACGGGTAATTGTTCGCACGTATCCTGTAGAACTGCTTATTTCTCCTTTATCCGCAATAAAAACGATTAATCGGATTCAAATGGGCGGATTGAATCAGCATTATGAATTACCTGTATCAGATATTGATTTGCAAAAAGCAATTAATCGGTTAAAGAGGTTGATGTCATCCTCAATTGCCAGTAAGTACCTTTCTGCTGATGGAAAAGTGGCTCGATTGAGTGCAACAGCTCCAGATATAGGTGGTGACGCATTTAATGCCTTGAATTCCACGTTCAAATCTGAAATTGAAGGCCTGTTTCCTGCATTTAACATAACCCATACGGGCACTGCTCATTTGATTGATAAGAATAATCAATATTTAGCTTCCAGCATGATCTGGAGTTTAGGAATTGCCTTTTCAGTAATTGCGCTAATAGTTGGGTTTCTTTATAAGTCAGCTAGAATGGTTTTAATTGCATTAATTCCGAATGTGTTTCCACTCATTATGATTGGTGGGGTAATGGGTTTCCTTGGTATTGATATTAAAGTAAGCACTTCCATCTTGTTTACTATTGCTTTTGGAATTGCTGTTGACGATACTATTCATTTTATTAGTAAGCTGAAATTGGAATTGAAAAAAGGGAATAAAATGCTTTTTGCCATTCGAAGAACGTATATGTCAACGGGTCGCGCACTTGTTTTAACTACGGCTATTTTGTGTGCTGGATTTTTAACTTTAATTGCCTCGGATTTTCTTGGTACGTTCTACATGGGCTTCTTAATCACCCTTGCTTTAATCTTTGCCGTAGTGTCTGATTTGTTCTTGCTACCCGTGTTAATCCTTGTTTTTTACCCAGGAAAAGAACGGTGATCGGCGAAATAGATTTCTAAAGAGATTGTCTAAAAGGACTCTTTTTTAATGTCACCGGTTTCTGAATAAAATTTCCAAGTGCCAATTTTTCTGTAATCGTAGATTTTTTTGTCATAAATCAGACTACCTTCTAATTTTTTAGAACCTGCAGAATAAAATTCGAATTGCGTATATTCTAATTTCTTTTTATTGATCATTTCCAGTAATGATTCAGGTTTACCGTTTTTGAAGAATGATTTTTTCGCAATGTGGTAATCAAAGCTCTTGTGGTATTCTTCAAAATATTCTAATTGTCCATTTTCATAATAATCTGACCAAACCATGGGTGTAGCTTCAACATACTTTATTTCTGATTTTAAAGTGCCCGTACTATAAAACAATTTAGCCAACGCTGAAAAGGTGTTTAAGCCTTTAAATTCTCTTTCGAGTGTTCCATTGGGGTAAAAATTCTTGTAAACTTTAAGTTGGCCATCCACATAGTAGCCTTTGTGAATGATATTTCCATTTTTGTATTTATCCGTAACCCAACCGTTACAAGCATAGCCATCACACATTCTTGTGGAGTCGCCTCCTAGCATGGGATTCAAAGCTTCATATAAAGTAATCCCGTATACATCATCAATAACTGATTGATCATATAATTGAGGTTTTTTAATCTGTTCTTTTAATTGGGAAGAAACTTGAGCAAAATTAACTGGGAGACAAAAACTAGTTAAAATTACGAATAGACATAATTTTCTCATGACATAATAGGTTTAGCGATAAAAGGCTTAATAAAAGTGGTTCTTGCAATTTACAAAAAAATAACAATCAATTCTGTTACTTTTTACCATCTGCCGATAACTTTGCAATTTTTATACCAAAATAACCGTAAATCATAGTCATTACAGGGCTAATAAGGTTGAAAAAGCAATACATCCAATATTCGCCAGTAGCGACCCCTAAAACGGTTGATTGCGCAGCTCCGCAAGTATTCCACGGGAACAAAACAGAGGTTACAGTTCCCGAATCTTCTAAAGTTCTACTTAGATTTTGAGGTGCTAAACCTCGATCTTTGTACGTTTTTGCAAACATCCTTCCGGGAACAACAATGGATAAATACTGGTCGGAGGCAGTCGCATTAAAAAATACACATGTGCCAACTGTTGTAGAAATTAAAGATCCAGTAGTCTTCGCTAAACTAACTACTGCGGAGGTAATGCGTTGAAGTAATCCGCACGCTTCCATAATTCCGCCGAAGGCCATTGCGCAGATAATTAACCAAACGGTGTTCATCATACCGAACATGCCGCCAGTCGCGAAAAGTTTATGAATTGCTTTGTAGGTCTCAGCGTCTTTTATAATTAGCTGTTGGTATTCTTTAGACTCCATTTCTAAAGCAGTAATTTGCG
>Ga0315331_10000452_pt1 | contig 28452 bp, 15 predicted proteins | sample M160m34915metaG_FD_203456 | JGI IMG/M metagenome (GOLD analysis project Ga0315331, IMG submission 203456) | Ammonia-oxidizing marine archaeal communities from Monterey Bay, California, United States - M1 60m 34915 | ecosystem: Environmental > Aquatic > Marine > Intertidal zone | place: USA...
ACTCCCGCCTCACAATGCGCCAGGCTAACCGGTGCATTGCGTCGTCCCACCCCATGCTTTTTGCGTTTCGCGCATTCAGGTTTGTCGTACTGACAGCGATGCTGCCGGCATCCGCTTCGCTGGTGTGCGCTCAGACAGAAGTCGAGCCGGTTCAGCCAGACATCTATGAGACCGTTCAGGTGTCTGCTGCACACGAAGAATCGTGGCAGATGGGAGACGTCAAGGTCTTCGCGTTCAAAGGCGGGCACAGCGCAGATGGGTTGGCGCAACTGCGTCAGGGCACGCTCAGTCTGTCTGGCGAAAGCATCGTTGTTTTCGATACGACAACTGCGGACGGGCACGCAATTCGTGCTTACGCAGAAGGACACGTTGTTTATCGGGATAATGAGCAGTGGCAGAACAAGCAGTCCCATACCGTCCGACTGCGGTCGCAGAATGCCATTCAGACGGATAGCGGCGCGTCTCACCAGGGTGACGCACGTACGGCGCCAAGCAGTCTTGTTCAGCGAGCCATCAGTAGACTGAATCCTGCTCAACAGCAACTCACTCCGGTGGGGCTGCAGGTCAGTCAGGATTCGTTTGTACCACCGCAGTTTGAACGCATGCCGGAGGCAGTCACTCCGTTGTCCAGACGCATACAAATCCGCCCTCGTTCGAACGAGCAGTTACAGATCGAATCATCGCAGTCCCGCGACACAATTCCGGCTGAACAGGTGTACGTGATCAGGGGAGGCGCCAATGTACTGGTGGACGGTGTGGCGATCGACGTCGCAGGACAGACATTGCGCCCCGGAGTCCTGGACCTTTCGGCCGATCAAATCGTAATCTGGACGGAAGCGAGCGAAAGCGACGAACTTTCACTTCAACAGGATGTTCTTCAGACGGCAGGAAAACGCTTTCAGGTTTATCTGGAGGGCAACATCCTTGTTCGCCTCAAGGACAACACGATCACTGCAACTCATGCGTTTTTCGATGCCAACAATGACCGGGCACTTCTGCTGAACGCTGAGATGCGGGCATTTCTCCCCCAGACAGGTGGTTCGGTACGAGTGCGAGCTGCAAGGCTGCGGCAGTTGTCTGAAAATCGTTTTCATGCTCAGAATGGATGGACGACAACCAGCCCGTATGGAAAGCCGGGGTATCGAGTCCAGGCCAGCGATATCTTTGTCGAGCCTGGCCCGATTTCTCCGTTCACGGAACTCGATCCGATCACCGGTCAGCCGATTCATGGTCAGCCGATGTGGATCACCGCGATGAATTCACAATTCATCGTCGGCGACACACCACTCTTATGGTTGCCACGACTAACGGCCCCCGCAGAAGACCCGAACATTCCGATCCGCCGGGCGGCCGTAAAGCACGACCGTGTATTTGGTCTGCAGATCAAGACTGTCTGGAATCTGACGAAAATTCTTGGCCAGTCCAAACAGCGAGGAACACAGTGGGACCTGCTGACCGACTATCTTTCAGATCGTGGCCCCGGCGCGGGCATCAATGGCGAATACAATGTCCGCAATAACATGGGGCAGGCGACAGGCAACGTGTCCATTTATTATCAATACGACGACGGAAATGACCGTCTGGGTCTTGATCGTATGGCCGTCCCGCCCGATCACATGCACCGCGGCGAGGTCACGTGGCGACACAAGCAGCAACTTCCGGGCGATGCTCTGCTGTTTGGCGAAATCGGATATCTTAGTGATCGAAATTATCTGGAGTCATTTCAGGAAAATCGCTTCGATAACGATAAGGACGCCGAAACGATCCTTGGTATCCGAAAGGACTCTCAGATATGGAGCGGCTCGTTGTGGGGACGAGTCCGCCTGAATGACATCGAAGCCACGACGGACTGGCTGCCACGAGCGGACATATTCGGATTCTCTCAGCCGTTATTTAACGGACATGCGTACTGGAGTTCTCACTCCAGCGTTGGATACGCTGACCTGCAGAAGGGAGATCCGCCCAACAATATCGCTGTAGATCCATACACGCCTCTGGGGCTGCCATACGTTCAGGCCGCGTCGGGCCTTGTGGCGATGACACGCCACGAAATCGATGCCCCGTTTCTATTGGGGCCGGTCAACATAAACCCTTTCGTGATGGGCGAAGCGGCAACGTGGGACGAAGGCCTGAACGGCCAGCAGGACATTGGTCGGTTCGTTGCCAGCGGAGGCGTGCAGGCTCATCTGGCCGCCACAAAAATCATGCCCTTTGTACGCAGCGAACTCTGGAACGTGAATGGTCTGGCACATAAATCTGATACGTATCTTGAATATCGCATCACAGATTCCTCTGAAAATCTGGCTGACATCGCTCAGTACAACGAGATCGACGACAATGCCACAGAGCGATTCCGTGGCAGGTATCCATTGCAGATATACGGCGGTCTGATTCCCAATGAATTTGACCCTCGCAATTACGCCGTCCGCAACGGAGCCGGACTCTGGACCAGTGCGCCGTATCACGAACTGGTGAGCGATCAGGAAGTGCTTCGCCTGCGATGGAGAAACCGACTGCAAACTAAAGTCGGGCCTCGGGAATCTGCCAGAATCCGGGACTGGATGATCTGGGAGAGTGGCCTGAGTTACTTTCCAGACGCATCTCGCGACAACTTTGGCGAGCACGTCGGGTTGATCTACAGTAACTATCGCTGGAACATCAACGATCGGACAAGTCTGCTGGCAGAAGGAATTGTTGACTTGTTTCAGAATGCTCAGGAGAACTGGAGCCTGGGACTCCTGAGCCAGCGCAGTTCACGTGGCAGCCTGTACGCTGGCCTGCGGCAGGTCAAAGCAAAGAACTATCTCGACAGTCAGACTGTCGTCGCGAGTTACAGCTATCAAATGAGTCCTAAATGGATTTCGACAGCCTCATTCGCCTACGACATCGCTGTTAGCGAATCACGCGGTTCATCCATCACCGTCAGCCGAGTCGGACTGGACTGGGTGTTGCATATTGGTCTGGGTGTCGATACGAGCAAGGACAATGTCGGCATTGCCTTTTCGCTGGAACCGCGATTCGGTCCGCCGACGCCGACCAACCTAAGCTACCTTCTGGGCCTGCAGCGCTGACACAGGTGTACGACGCGCACCATCACTGACGTTGTGAATCGGTCAGAGACAGTAATCATCACTGCTTGGCGCGAGCACCAATGCAATAGAGCACTCTGTCGGATCTCAGAAATAACTGTCCTGATGATGGCGTGATCGAAGCTCTGAAGATTTCATCAGCATGCGAACCGACTTGGTTAACTGCTACGATTTCCATGTCCGCACCTGGCTTGATTGCGAAGACCTGACCTTTCTCACTCACAAAGAAAGCCACTCCGTCCCACGTGACAGGTGTGGCGCAAAACTGTCCGATCGTGGCCGCTTCGGCCACTCGACGACGCCATTTTTCTTCTCCCGAGGTGACGTCGTAAGCGGTCAGGGTGGCGCGCCGCATGTCCATCACGAGCGAGTTTCCACCAACGACAATCGGCGACGGCAGATCGCGCGAGCTGTTTCTGGGTGAATGCCAGACCATGTGAGTATCTGTCACGTCGCCGCTCCCACCCGGGCGAACAGCGTAAGTATCGCCGCGCAAACCACACAACACGTGCAACAGGTCACCCGCTGGCGTCACAGTCGGTGTGCCTCGGCCGGAAAATCCCTTGCAGAACCAAAGCTCCTTTCCGGTTTGCGGATCGTAAGCTCGCACACCGTGATGACCATTAACGACAACTTCATCGTGGCCGTCGACGTTGATCAGAATCGGCGTACTCCATCCGCGAGCATCCTCACGTTTTGTCCGCCAGATCTCCTCACCCGTCGTTTTGTCAAGACCGACGATGAAGGCATCGGCGTCAGCGTCACAGTTTTGAATCACCATGTCTCTCACCAGCAGCGGTCCGGCGGCCGTGCCCCAGGGTCCTTCGAATCTACCCAGATCCTTATTCCAAAGCAGCTGACCATCGACGGAATAACAAAACAATCCGCCGCCCCTGCCAAAAAACGCATAGACTCGTGCACCGTCGGTCACGCACGTGGCAGACGCCCAGCCGTTCATACCGTGACTCTTTTCCGGTTCCCCCGTCCATGCGACGTGACTCCACAGCACGCTGCCATTCCTGCGATCAATACCCATGACCACGCGTTGACGGCCGTCTTCCAGCGCCGACGTCAGGAAGAGTCGGTCACCGGAAACTACGGGCGACGATTGTCCACGGCCCGGTAACGGTGTTTTCCAGACGACGGATTCCGGCCCCCACTTAACAGGCAACCCCTGTTCTGTCGCGTGTCCGTTCTGCAGCGGACCACGCCACCCGGACCAGTCTCGATCTGCGGACTGAACGCGACAGGCACAGGCGACGATCAAGAAAAGTGGCAGTAGGCGGTGAGTAATCGATAGCACTTTGAAATTTCCTGTTTCGGGCCAACCGGTCAATAGATCGTATTGCAGTGTAATTTGAGACGCCACCAAAAACGACTGAAAGGTCTTCACCCTTCAGCTGATTGCAGCAATGAAGGAGTCTGAATCGTGCGGAAGCATAAGGTGACAGACTCAGAACAACAGTGACTTCAATCCGTCAGCGGCAACGACACTCGCCAGCCACGCTCCGGCCACGGCTACAACGATTCCCGCCGCACACATCATCAGAAACTCCGTGCTGATCAGAACGGCGATGGTCCAGCGACTGCAACCAAGCTTGTGCATGGTCCGGATTTCGACCGCCCGCAAACGAACCGACAACGACAATACCAGTGCCAGCAACAGTGCAGTCACCGTGGCGGATAACAGTGAACTCAGCCATACCAGTCGCTCCACTCGAAACACAATGTTCAACAGATCCTGCACAACTTCCGTTGGCTTGACGCACTGAGCGAAGTCGCGACGTTCTGTCAGATACCTGCCCAGCAAAAGTGTTCTGCTCTTGCGGTCTGATGGCTGAGCAATCACGGCTGAAACCGGAAATGTGTCTTCGTCTCCATGGAAATGAAAGCTGTCGATGTTATCTGCAGTGATTTCCGTGAAGGGCAGAACTGCTGCACTGGCAGTCACGTTGGTGTCCGTCTTCTCCAGCAGTGCGCCATCTTCAGCATCCTTCAGCGCCTGGTGACCGTGTCCGATGCCGTCGATAATCCATGCCGTCTTGATATCAACAAACACAACGTTGTCGTCCGGCGAATGCGAAGGAGCCAGCACACCAACGACGTTCATCTTCAGCGGATAGTTCCCCGCCAGATTAAAAGCATTTTGAGGAGCCGACAAAATGCAATCGCCAGGCCCCAGCTGCATTCGAGCAGCAACGTCGCAACCGACAACACAGTCGCCCAGCATGGACAGCCCGAGTCCCCGGGCGACGCCCAGCTGGCGGAATTCGAAGTATTCAATTGTCGTGCCGACGATCGGTACACCGGTCACATGGTTCACCGACTGAGTACGGTACTGCACGTGAACGGGAATGGGCGTGGCGAAGCCGGTGTTCTGAATGTAGTCGGCCTCAGCCATCGTGGTCTGATCCGGAGAAACACTGTCGAAGTACAAACCATGCAGAGCCAGATCAATACGGCTGCCCCTGGCCCCCACAATCAACGGTGTCGCAACAGCCCTGGCAATAATATCTTCACGAAACTGGTTCAACAGCAGTCGGACCGTAACGGGCAGCCACAGCGTCAGCGCCAGGCACAGCACAATCGTGGCCGCACGACCGCGATACCACGTGAGCGACCGAACAGCCAGATAGAGTGCATGCCGCCAGTTCATTCCCACACCTCCTCGGCACAGGACGCCGGCTCGGAGGTGGTCAGAAACTGCTCAAAATCGATGACACGGTCAAATCGATTCAGCAGTGAATGGTCGTGCGTGACCATCATCACAGTGGTATCGTTTTCTCGAGCAGAACTGAGCATGAGTTCCAGAATCTGGTCAGAGGTTGCCGGGTCCAGATTCCCTGTGGGTTCGTCCGCCAGCAGAATGGCCGGCCTAGTCAGCAAAGCTCGACATATGGCCACCCGCTGCTTTTCGCCCTGAGACAGATTAGTCACCGGCTTGCGCAAGTGGTCCGCCAGTCCCGACTGTTCAAGCAGATGTTCCGCCCGTTTCCGAGTGGCGCTGTCAAGCGTCACAGCGTCGCCAATACGGCACGGCAGCAGCACATTGTCACTGACCGACAGGTAGTCGATCAGTTCGAAGTCCTGAAATACCAGCCCAACCTGCTGCAGCCGGAACTTCCGTCGCTCAGCATCGGACAGCGCAGCAAGGTCAGTCCCGTCAACAAGGACTTTCCCGGACACGATCGGAAGAATCCCGGCCACAAGGTGCAGCAGCGTCGTCTTTCCGGAACCGCTCGGTCCGACAACAGCAGACACCGAAGCCGTTTCAATCTCCAGCTCTGAAATGTGCAGATGGAAGCTGCTGCGGGGATAGCAGAACTTCAGTTGTTGAATCTCAATCATCGTTTCAGCAGTCTACGGCGGAATCCAGACAGATGTGTCCATGGGGAAAGATTTTTGATTAAGAAAACCCTGGGTCCCGCAATCACCACAGGAAAGTCACGAAGCATCGACGGGCGGCAGACTCAATGCTGTGCGACACCGAATTAGCGCATAACGCTGGGGCAGTAGTCGTAGGCCATGACCTGTTATGGCATTGATGGGCGCGCCGGGGCAGGTCATGATCGACACAGCTCGTGTGCACTCGAATGACAGGCGTATCCGTGACATCGCACGATCCGCCGGGCGCCGATTCATCATGAGAATGGAATTGGTCCGTTGGAATCTCAACGGAACGTACAGGGTAACGCCTATATTCTGGCATCTATTGCGCCGAAATTCGCACCGCTCGGCATTCTGACGACGCTCGCGAGACCTTACGATCACGACGTGGCCCTCGCAGTTATAGCCTGTATGCTCTTCAGGCCCGCATTTGCTCATCCGCTGCCATGTGGGGTAATCGTGTTTTGGGGATGTGCCGCAACCGAGTGTTTACAGGCGTGGATTCACGAACCTCGCGGGCTCAAACTCCCGATCCTCGGAACATTTGATTGGCGGGATTTCGTAACCCACGTAACGGGAGCGGCAGTGGGGCTCACTCTCGATGTGACAACAATGAAGCACGTTAGAATTCCCGAAGACGCCTGACTGATCTCATTAATGGGCGCGCCAGCACAGGCCTTCATGAAAGCTCGATTTTCTCATCAACGCTGGCACGAAAAACGCAAGCATTAAAGGCTTCAGACCGTTGACCACATCTGACTTTGTTATTTTCTATTCGCTGCCCAACAACAAATGACATCAGTGCGTGCCGACCAGTCGTGCAGGCTAGGTCAGAGGCAGGCCGGGTCTTCGTGACAGATAGACACTGAAGCTAACTACCGCACTCCATCGTGACGGGATCGTCGACATTGTTGGCCCGCAGCCCCTGACCCACGCCTGGTAATGACCGAAGCTCAGATCGTTTGTCGAAGCGTACCGTTTCACTCAGTTCAGCGCGTGGTCTGCGGGTCCTGATACAGCTTCTCCAGAAGGCGTGCCGCCAGCGCCGTCCAGCCGGTCTGATGACTGGCTCCCAGACCCTTGCCGGACTCTCCATGGAAGTACTCGTAGAACAGAATCAAGTCCTTCCAGTGCGGGTCATTCTGAAACCGCTTGTCGTCACCATGGCAGGGACGACGTTCTTCCTTATCACGCAGGAACAACTTCACCTGACGGCGCATGAGTTCTCGCGCGACATCTCCCAGGTGCATCAGGTTACCTGAGCCGGTCGGGCATTCCACCCTGAACGAGTCGCCATAGAATCGATGATACCGTTCCAGGGCTTCAACCAGCAGATAGTTGACGGGCAGCCAGATGGGCCCTCTCCAGTTGGAGTTTCCGCCAAACATCCATGAATCCGATTCGCCGGGCAGATAGGAAACGCTGTGCTCCTGACCACCGGCATGCAGCACGAACGGTTGCTTTTCATGGACTTTAGACAACGAGCGAATACCGTACGGAGACAGAAATTCTTCTTCATCCAGCACGTAGGCCAGAATGTGCTGCAGGCGTTCACGTGACGGGATCGCCAGCAATCGAGAACCACCAGGTGCGTCACTTTCGTCGCAGTCTCGTTCCATATACGTCACGTGTTTCAACTGGTCAGCACGATGCTTGACGAACCAGTTGACACGTTTACGAAATCCCGGCAGGCGTTCCAGAACACTGTCCTTAATCATGGTGACCGTAAACAGCGGAATGATGCCAACCATGGAACGGACCTTCAGCGGAATCGCATTTCCATTTTCGTACAAGTGGTCGTAATAGAATCCGTCTTCTTCGTTCCAGAGTCCATTCGGAGCCACAGAGTTCATGGCGTCGGCGATTTCGACGTAGTGTTCGAAGAACTTGCTGGCCATGTCTGCGTAAGCGGGATTTTCGGCCGCCAGCTCCAGAGCAATTGTCAGCATCGAGGCACAAAAGAATCCCATCCAGGCGCTGCCGTCTGCCTGATGCAGATGGCCCCCCGTCGGCAGAGGCTTTGAACGGTCAAAGACGCCGATGTTATCAAGACCAAGGAAGCCTCCGGAAAAGACGTGCTTACCAAGAACGTCTTTTCGGTTCACCCACCACGTAAAGTTCAACAATAGTTTCTGGAACGTTCGCGCCAGAAACTGCCGATCTCGTTTGCCACCGCCTTCACCCGTGCGTTTGTAAACATGCCAGCAGGCCCACGCATGGACAGGTGGATTGACGTCGCTGAAATTCCATTCGTACGCCGGAATCTGCCCATTGGGGTGCATGTACCACTCGCGCAGAAACAGAATCAGCTGGTCCTTGGCATATTCGGTGTCCACGTGTCCCAGCGGGATCATGTGAAATGCAGAATCCCACGCGGCGTACCAGGGATATTCCCACTTGTCGGGCATCGAAATAATGTCGCGATTGTACAGGTGTGGCCAGTCGCCGTTGCGAATCTGTTTTCTGTGCGGCGGCGGAGGCGACATGTTGGAATCGCCCTTCAACCAGTCGTACACCGAATAATGGTAAAACTGTTTGGTCCAGAACAGGCCGGCATATGCCTGACGCATAGTCTGCCGCGCATCTTCAGGAAGATTCCGGGGCAGCTTTTGTGCATAGAAGGCGTCAGCTTCCGCTTTTCTTTGCTGCAGGGTGAAGTCGAAAGGCTTCCCGAACACCTGTGCCGGCGGTTCGTCTTCTGCCCACAGCCGCAGCCGCAGTACAGTGCTGCCGCCGGCCTTGATTGTCGTCACATAATGCGCCGCCACCTTTGTACCAACGCGCTTCGGATTGATGGCCTCATTTTTTCCGTTAACAAGGTATTCGTGGAACGCATCTTTCGAGTACTTGCTGACAAGCGTCGGGTCATGAACATATTTAGGATTCGACTCGTTGTCAGTAAACAACCACTCCGGAGCTGCCCCGCAGCTGGACGTGTCGGCCGCAAACAGAAACGAACCAAGCGTTTCCTGCTGACTGACGACATGACCATCTTCGTCGACACGCATTGTCGGTTTGGGCCAGCAGCCTTCGTGCTGACATCCCCAGACCCATGTGTTGCGAAACCACAGCGTGGGCAGAATGTGCAGCGGCGCAGCGTCCGGTCCGCGATTGGAAACCGTAATCTGCACCTGCAGATTATTGGCGGACGCTTTCGCGTATTCCACCTGCACATCAAAATACCGGCCTTCGTCAAAGACACCGGTGTCAGCCAGTTCATACTCAGGCAAATGCTGTCCGCGCGTTCGATTCTCCAGAGAAAGTCGGTCGTACGGAAACTCCTGTTGAGGATATTTGTAGAGCCCCTGCATGTAGGAATGCGTGGGCGTTGAGTCCTGATAGAAATAGAACTCCTTAACGTCTTCACCGTGATTGCCTTCGGTGCCGCTGACACCGAACATTCGCTCCTTCAGAATCGGATCCCTGCCATTCCACAAGGCCAGAGCAAAGCACAAGCGGCACTGTCGATCGCAGATGCCAAGCAGACCGTCTTCTCCCCATCGATACGCGCGTCCGCGCGCATCGTCGTGCTTGAAGTAGTCCCAGGGCTGACCATTGTGTGAGTAATCTTCACGAACGGTGCCCCACTGTCGTTCGGACATGTACGGTCCCCAGCGTTTCCAGTTTTCACCAGGTTCACGTCGGGCTTCCCGTTCCAGTCGCAGCCGTTCTGCGTGCTCTACCTGTTCAGATGACATGATTCATTTATTCACTGGGCAGCACCAGGATTCTCGCGCGACGTACAGAAAGCTGAGGGTCAGCGCGACGAAGGTCTGCCGCAAGCCCAAGTCGACCGGCCGTCAACGCTGAAATCTCCGCCTGAGAAACCAGTGTACCGTTCACACGCAGCACCACTCGAGGTCCATCAACCATGACCTCCACCGCATTGGCATGGCTGGTCGACAGCGGCAACCCGGAATTAACCGATTCGTTAAAGACTGTGGCAGACCGAAAATCCTGAATCTGCCCCATCGCCGACGGATTCAGCACAACACTGAAGGCCTTGAATTCAGTGGCTCCGGTTCCCGTCGCACCAAAGACAAAATGCGCCGCGTTCGATGTGGGCAACAGGTCAAAACGAATCACGAATCGGTCCACCTGCTGTGACGAATCAAGAAAAGCAATGGCTCCCTGCTGCGTTGACGTCGTCAGCTGAACCGTCCCCCCCCTGATACTCCACAACTCTCTGCCATTGTCTGTTGAGGGAAGGACGCCTGCGACAGCAGCCTGCACATATGTGAGTCCGCTCGGCTGCACAAAGACGTCCTGAAACTGCCACCGTCTGAGCAGTCCGTTCAACTGGCCGGACTTGACTCCAATCGTGGCCTCTGCAGATTCCTGAGTCAGTTCTGTCGCCAGCCCCGCTGCGTCGGATACGTCCCTTGCCAGCTGCGCGGCCGCACCCTGAGCCGTCGAACTGCGAAGCAGCAGTTTCAGACTGTTCAGAATTGTGCCTGCGAGTTCAAAGTCTTTGGCCATCGTCGCAGCCAGCCCCAGACGTAAGCCATGTTCGACCACAGAATCCTGCTGTTGTGAACTCAGACCGGTTCGGCGAAGCGACTTGAACACTGCTGCGGCAGTTTCTAATTCGTTCGTTGCATATCGCACTGCGCGAAGACGAGCTGTTTCGAGCTGAATGTCAGAAGCTCGCGATCTTTCGGCCAGATCCCGATCGATCAGCCTCATTAACGCGAAGTCAGTCGCACCCGCCTTGGACGTGTAACATTGTTCCAGCAGCAGTGTGGCCAGCTGTGTTCGCAGGTGCGTCGTGCGGGCCTGGATAAGCTGCTTCTCATACGATTTACGAAGCTCCGTGAGCGCAGCTTCAACTTCTTCCTCACTCGGAAGTCTGTTGCCCGATGGCACCGATGCAACATCAATTTCCAGCATCACAAGACCGTCCAGACTCCGCGCGCGTCCGGACGGAAGCGATTCCAGTCTTGCCGAAAGCGGAACTTTGATCAGCCCTGAGGCATCATCGGGGACGTTCCACCGTATACTTCCGTCGGCGCGGGAAATGGAAAACCCCGATGGTGCTGCCGGACCGGCTTCGACAACACGAACGCCCTGTCGACCGGGTCCGGTCGAAAATGCAGGAGCGGGTAACTGAAACTGAAAAGGTTGTCCGGCGGTCGCCTTCTGGCGGGAAATTTCGGGCAGCACGTGGCGAATGTGAGTAGGCATAACGACCAACATCAGCGTCGCGACGTCGCGTGGTTCCGCAACCCCCTTCTCGAAAACGGCAATCTTCACGTTGTGGCGACCCAGCTCAGACAAAGCTGGCTTCCATTGAAACTCACCCGACGTTTCTCCAATCGTCATACGCTCTGGATTGTCTCCCTGCAGTCGATACTGCAATGCAAACGCCTCTGCAGTTTCGGGCGCAACGGCAACGGACAAACGATTCTGCTGCTCAGGAAAAAACTCCGTTGGCGCCAATTCGGGCAGTTTGATAGACGCAGGTCCAACGCCAACGGTCATGTTGATCTCGGTCTCTGCAATAACCTCGTCCTGCCCCTCAAACGCCTGCACAAGAGTTAACCGAATCGTGTACGGCCCGATCGTCTGCCCCACCGGAACCTGCCATTGCAGGATGCCGGTCTCCTGATTCATATCAACACCCCGCGGAGCAGACCCTCCAACTTCAATTCGAACGTCGCCATCAACCTCTGACACCTCTGTCTGCGGACGATATGTCCACAACTCGCCGGTCCTGGCCAAATCTACGGGAGACTCCAGAAAGCTGGCTTTAGTAATCTGAGGCACGACCGTCTTCGAACCCGCTTCCGACGGATCGGGCGACACCTCAGTGCCCTTGTTTCCACTGTTCTGAGTCAGCAGCACGGCAAGAACAATGACCCCAACAACGGCTCCACCACCCATAACCCACGCCCCGGCTGGCCACCCGTGTCGTGACCGTGTCTGATAGGCTGTCGCTACCTGTGCGGAAATGTTGATGTCAGGAATAGGTGCGATTTCCGTGTCCAAAGTGTCACCGACATCCGTTGTCAGCATCAGGTCCACAGCGGTACCATCGCCGACAGCCTGAAGAAACTGCCTGTACGTGTGGTCCGACTCGTCAACCTCGGCTTCATCACCGGACGGTTCACTGATATCCCCATCTGCATCGTTAGCAGCTGATTGCGCTGCCGCTCTCAGAGCCTGCCGCTTTAATGGTTCACTCAACGGTTCGAGTGCGGCTACGATCTCAGAGGGCGTCTGATACCGTTCGTCCGGATTGCGCGCCGTCATTTTCGAAACGACATCCGCCACGTCGGATGGTATATCGTCGCAGATTGTCAGCACCGACGGCGCGTCACGCTGCAAACGCTGACTCAGCACCTGCAGGGGATTTGTGCCATGAAACGGAATCTGTCCGGTTACGAGCCGAAAGAACGTACATCCCAGGCTGTAAATGTCGCTGCGAATATCGACCTGACTTGTGTCCCAGCCCTGTTCCGGCGACATGTAGTCGGGCGTGCCCATCACCTGACCGGTACGAGTCACCGTTTGTTCGTCCTCATCATCCGCCATCAGCAGGACCAGCCCCATGTCCATCAGTTTCACAATGCCTGCACCGGAATCTTCCCAGTGAACCATCATGTTGCCCGGCTTGATGTCACGATGCACCATTCTGCGCTGGTGAGCATGCTGCAGGCCGATCGCGACCTGGCGAATAATGTCGCACGCCATGCCGACAGGGACGCGGCCAAGCCGTGTTGCAATTCGGTCGACCTGATCGCCGTTCACGTACTCCATCACCATGAAGTCAATTTTTCCGACCTGGCCGGCATCCAGAGTGCGCACAATGTGGGGACTCTGAAGTTGTGAAGTGGCTCGAATTTCTCTGCGAAATCGAGAAACAAGCGTTTTGTTACCGGTCAGCTTTCGGGCCATGACCTTCACGGCAATAATACCATTGGACTGCGTATCACGCCCCCGAAAGACATGCCCCATACCCCCTCGGCCAACGGGATTCAGCAACTGATAATGTTTCAGGACAAGACCGGATTGTCCCTTCAACAGCTGTTTGGCCTGCCACCGCGTCAGATGCTTTTGATCGACAAGTACGTTTGCAAGACCTTCGGCGGCCAACGGGCTGCCCAACATTTGCTTTTTCAGCCGCTGGAACTGCGCACCCGTCAATAACTGGCTTTGTTCCAGGCTGTTTAGAAACTCGGGAATCGGCGGCTCGGACATTGCGAATGGGCTCGTGGACTATGTTGCGATGGTCAACACGATCAAGACTCAGCGATTGGGCACAACCAGGACGAACTGACGCAAGGAGAACCACACTACATTGTAGCGAATTGCCAGTCTGCCGTGTATCAATGCTACACCAACAGAACGCCGTAATTCGCAGAGTCCCGATCTTTTCAATCGTCCGGGGCTTTTATGCCCATGACTTGCCGTTAATCCATGCGAATTATGGCCGAACGGCGGGTTTTGGAGCGTGGTGACGTTGCAGCAGTGTCTCGGTTTGCTGTAGTACATTGTTGAGACGTCAACGAAGGCAAACAAACGTTGACGCCTCGATCCGGCACCCCTGACCCTGAACGTTCTGGTTCAGCCGGGGACGATCAAGTGCTGCGAAGCAGAGCCTAAGGGAAGATGATGCCGCGCAGAAGTCCGGAAACAGTTTATGTCATTAATGACGGGCGACAGCTCGAACTGACCGTTACAAACGGCTTGAAATTTGGTTGTGGCGCTGCCGCATTCGGAAGGGTGAAATGGAACGTATATTTATCTCAGGACTCGGTTTTGCGACCTGTTTGGGGAACGACCGTGAGACCTTTTGGGACAATCTGACATCGGGTGTCTGCGGTCTGGACACACTGAAAATTCACGACACAACAGACCTGCCCGTCAATATTGGCGGTGAAGTGCTGGAACTCGATGCCTCGCGTATCAACGTCAACGAGCTGGTGGCCATGAAGAAAATGGACCGAGCCAGCCAGTTTGCGGTGCTGGCAGCTCACGAGGCACTGGAAGACGCCGGACTACCGATAACTGATGTTGGTGAAAATGCGGCCGTGATACTCGGCGCCGGACTCGCTGGGCTGGAAACCTACGAGTTCCAGATGGAACGACTGCTTACGAGAGGACCGTCGCGCGTCAGTCCGTTCACAATTCCCATGCTGATGCCGAATGCGCCTCCGGGCAACGTTAGCCTGGCATTCGGAATTCAGGGAACCGCCTACACAACCAGCAGTGCCTGTTCTTCGTCAGGTCACGCCATGATCGACGCAATACATTATCTGCGCCGCGGCGAAGCGGACTTCATTGTCACCGGAGGGACCGAAGCCTCTTTGACTCGACTGGGCATCGCGTCTTTTTCGAACATGAAAGCCATGTGCCGCAATCGCAACGACGACCCGAAGAGTGCTATGCGCCCGTTTGACACCGATCGCTCCGGATTCATCATGGCCGAAGGTTCGTCGATTCTGATTTTCGAAACAGAAACCCACCTTCGTAAACGTGGCGGAACCGCATGGGCCGAAGTCATCAGTGGCGCATCAACCAGTGATTCCTATCACCTTGTACAACCGGATCCTGAAGGTCGTAAAGCGAAAGTGGCAATCACCAAAGCGCTGGCCGCAGCCGAACTCAACCCTGCTGATATTGCCGATCAGACTTACGTCAGTGCTCATGGCACCAGCACGAAGTTCAATGACAGCATGGAAACCGTCGCCTTGAAGAAGATCTTTGGTGACGACGCACAGAAGCTGCAGATCAGTTCCGTCAAAAGTATGCTGGGACACATGATCGGTGCCGCCTGTGCCGTGGAAATGTCGGCCTGTTCGATGGCCCTGGCTAATGGACTATTGCCTCCGACGATCAACTACGAAACACCGGATCCGGACTGCGACCTGAACTATATTCCGAATACGGCGCTGGAAAAAGATGTTCGGTACGCGATCAACAACAGCTTCGGCTTTGGCGGACACAATGTCTCGCTGGTCATCAAAAAGGTTGAAGATGACGATCTGAAACGCTGCTGACTCGGCGGATGTTAATCAGGAGCCGGCGTTGCGGTTAGGCAAAAATGAATATATCAACAGGCAGCAAACCCATGAACATCGCCGTCAGCGGAGCGTCCGGACTGGTCGGTTCAGCCCTTTGCCCGCATCTGACTCAGCAGGGACACAAAGTGGTCGCCATCAGACGTGGCGACAGTGGCTCGTATGAAGATTCGATCCGCTGGGATCCAAAGTCAGGGCTGACCAACCCGGGGCGACTGGAATCCATTGACGCCATCGTGCATCTTGCCGGAGAAAACATTGGTGAAGGTCGCTGGAACGACGCGAAGAAACAAAAAATCCGCAGCAGTCGCGTCGATGGAACAAGAAGTCTGGTGCAATCTATTGCGGCAGTCGAGAAACGTCCAAAGGTTCTGGTCTGTGCGTCTGCCATCGGTTACTACGGAAACCGTGGAGCCATGGAAATGGAAGAATCTTCGGCGGCTGGCAGCGACTTCCTGGCCGATGTATGCGAACAATGGGAAAATGAAGCCAACGCAGCGATGGAACTTGGTGTGCGAGTTGTCAATGTCAGGATCGGCGTGGTCGTCAGCCCGAAGGGCGGCGCTCTGGCAAAAATGCTGCTGCCGTTCAGACTGGGACTGGGAGGAATTGTAGGACCAGGCACTCAGTACTGGAGCTGGATCGGACTCAACGATCTGACCCGCGTACTTGCGTTCTGCATCGCTGACGATTCAGTCCGCGGACCTGTGAATGCGGTCAGCCCCAAGTCATCGACCAACAGAGAATTCACAAAGGCGGTCGGCAGCGTACTGAATCGGCCGACGATAATTCCGCTGCCGGGCTTCATGGCGAAACTGATGCTCGGCGAAATGGCAACCACACTGCTACTGGCCAGCACCCGCGTGTTACCCCGGCAATTGCAGGCACACGGATTCGACTTCGAACAGCCGGACCTGGCGGACTGTCTGCAGCACGAACTCAGCTCGTCATGAATTCAGCACTCTCAACTCTGCGGTGGCAACGCCTTGTTCTGCAGGCAGCGTGTCTTCACTGTGTGCTGTGGGGCACCTTCATCATGGCGTTTCCCGCGTTATCGGCCAGGGTCTACGGATTTGCAGAGTTACCTCGTGAAATTCATTTGTGGCAGGGCGCGGGACTCTTCATAGCTTTGCTGGGAATTGGCTATGCCCTCGCAGCCTCAGATCCTCGACAGCACTGGGGGATTGTGCTGATCGGACTGCTGGCCAAAGTATTCGGCGCAGCCGGCATGTGCTGGTCGGTGTTTTCGGGGCAGGTCTCAAGCCAGGTGCTGTGGCTGCTGCCATTCAACGATGTGATCTGGCTTTGGCCCTTCTGGCGAATTGTGCAAGACGGCATGACCCGTAATTCCGGACAGTGGAGCCATCGGTCCGACGTCTCTGACTAATCAGATGCGGGGGCGTATGTTTCGCGGCACGGTGGAGTCACATTCAGGGACCGGCGGGAGCCGCCCGGCAGATTCGGCCCCGTGTCGCCTCCAGGCTCGAATAATTGCGCTGTTGTCCAGTTCACCGTTGCCGGCGGCCTCAGCAGATTCCAGCAGTTGCTCATGCAGCAACGACAGCGGCAGGGTACTGTCGGAAGCCGTCGCCAGTTTCAGAATCAGTCGCACATCTTTCAGATGCTGGCTCAGCTTGGCCTGCGGCTCGAAGTCATCGTCTATCATCTTCCGGCCTTTGGCGTCCATCACCGTTGAATAGGCAGCCCCGGATTTCAAGATATCCAGCACACGGTTCAGATCCAATCCCTGCGACTTCGCAAAACTCAGACCTTCCGCAAGAGCCGCCCGATTCAGCCCCAGCACAAGATTCGCCACCAGCTTCATCTGTTGCCCACTACCCACCGGACCTACGTGACTGACGTGCGGGGAAATCGCCTGCAGCACCGGCCGAACACGCTGAAATGATGCAGTGTCTCCCCCCACCATCAGCACTGCATTTCCTGCCCGAGCCACGTCGCTGGAACCCAGAACTGACGCGTCCAGAAGATTGACGTTGGCGGCAACAAGACGTTCTGACAGCTCCTTTGTCCTGTCCGGCTCACCAGTAGTCGTGTCAATCAGTGTGGTGTTGGATTTCAGGTGAGGAATTATGTCAGTCAGAACCTGCTCCACCACATCCGAGTTCGGCAGGCAAAGCACGATCGTATCCGTGGCCGCTGCAATGTCACAGACGTGCAGCACTGCGCAGCCGGCGTTTTCTGAAAACGCCTTTTGCGAGGCTGGTGCAGGATCAAATCCGCTGAGCAAATAACCAGCGGCTGAGAGGCGATCCGCAATCGCCGACCCCAGCAAACCAATCCCGATGATGCCTACCGTCTGACCGTGGTCACCTGCATCAAATGCCATGGGTCGCCTCAGCATCAACCGAGTCCATAGATTCGGGTGATTTCGGAACGACCAGGATGACCAGCATTCCGGCCACGTATACCCAGCTCGTAATGGAACCAATCCGAGCGTAGTCGTTATCCAGAGCTGACACAAACCCTGAAATTGTGAGCACGACAATCGCTGAGATCACTCGACCGGAATTAAATGACACACCGCTGCCGGTCGCACGGACACGAGTAGGAAACATTTCGGGCAGAAACAAGGGCAGCCAGCCAAAATACACCGTGGCGATCATACCCAGTAAAAACACGGGCAGCATAAAACGCCAGTCGGACGACGGCTCCAGTCCTGAAAAAATCACCTGAGCCAGAATCAACGACAGCAGACTGACCGCAAAATACGTTGTCCGACGACCGAACAGCATTGCCAGCCAGCCCCCACACAGACTTCCAATCGCCGCACCAATGGCCCATATCGTCTGAGTATCTGCCTTCAGCGATTCCTGTCCGATTTGAGCACCCACCTGACCGGCCCACGGTAGAATCCACTTCTGCGATCCCCATGCTCCCAGCAACGGAATTGTTCCCAGTGCAATTCCAGCCAGCGTGCACCGCAGCAACGGAGGGCGCAACACCTCGGCCAACGGTGCGAACTTTCCTGCTGTGGATTCCGGGTCAGCCGACTTCTGTTCGGCCAGCCAGCGCGGTGATTCCGGAACAACAAAATAAACACAGACACCCAGCACGACGGGTAGCGCACCAAGCAGCATCAGCCACTGCCAGGAATCCGGCGTGAGTTCGTACTGCGGAGACATCCGGCCAATCTGTTTGACGACGATACTTAGCAGCGCGATGCCGACGTTGGCTGAAGTTCCGATCAGCCCCGCCAGGGTGGGTCGTGACACATCCGGCCATGCTTCTGAAACAAGGGCAACACCGGCCGGCCACATGCCTCCGATCCCCATGCAGGCGACGAACCGCAACATGCACATCTGCAGCGGAGTCTGAGCAAAATAGCCAAGCCCCGTGAATCCGGAATACCAGACGATGCTGAGCGCCATCGCCTTTACTCGTCCGGAATGGTCGCCCAGCCAGCCGAAGACCCAGCCACCCAGCGCCGCTCCAAACAGGAACACGGCGATGTAGCGGGCAAACCATTCGCCGACAACTTTATTCAGCTGATCGGCCGCAGTGGCATCTGCGGTCGACGGAGCCGCATCTTTCGCTTCCAGGACGCCCCGAGCTCGTGTGACCCAGTCGGTGTGCGCGGGATCGTTCTGCAACATGCCGATCGTTACCGATCGGGCTGACAGCGGCAGCAGCGACATTTCCCAGCCCGCAAACATCCAGCCCAAAAATGCACCCAGCAGAATGAGAATGCGCCCGCTGCGGCCGATTGTGGCTGGTAATATTCCGGACTTTGACATGTGGAAGCCTGCAGAAATCGGATTCTAATTCGTTTAACCGCACGACCGTTCCCCGGTCAGAATGCGGCCCGCTGGGCCGGCGGTTAAACGAGGGCCAGGGCCTTCTTTCTATAGATGCAACCCCGACAGTACAAGATGTCGCACGTGATGGCTATGCTGAAGTCAAACAATTGCGCGCCAGCAAGTCTGCGTCAGAAGCTCCTTTCGAGACTCCCTCATGCAAGCCACTGCCGAACTCACTCACGGTGCTGCCACTGTTATCAGTATTGCTCAGCATTTTGACCGCCTGAAAGATCGCGCCGTCGATTTGATCGAAAAGATTGACGCAGAAGAGCGTGGCTTCTTTACACCAACGGAAGACGAGCAAACGCGACACCTGTTGATTTCCTACTGGCAGTCACGCAACGCGTTGTTCGAACTTGTATCGTCATTTCATCAGGTGAAACGCTTCAAATCGGATCAGCAACCGTTGGCGCTGATGGTCGCATATGCCGGTGCTTTGGTCCTTGTCGATGTCGCACGATTTAACAGAGAGAACTTCCACCACCGTCACATTGTGCGAGCAAAGCTGAATGAACCCGAACCACACTTCGGCATCCCCCGGGGCACATACGATCACGTACAGAAGTCATTGACCAGTCCGGTAAACGCATGGCATCTGTATCACGCGCTGACGTTCTTCCTGAAAAATCAGGACGAGTTACGCACTGCATCTGCTGACAATGCCGAGCTTCGCCAGGTGATGGAAATCGTTGAGTTGCTGCAGGACCGACTTGATGTCTCGCCGGAAGCGTTCGCGCTGGCCAGAACGCGCGTCCGGGCACGCGAACTGCGTACGAGCATCGGTCTTAACCTGCTCGGTCGAGCGCTGTACGGCCTGCAGAAATCCGTCTCCAGTCTGATGGCCAATCGATATGTGAAGACGGGGCATAAACCAGGGCTGCCACCTGACATTGATGCTCAGCTGGAAAAGGAACTTCGGCCCGGCGACATTATTGTGGTGCGCAAGGAACACGCCTTCACTAATTATTTCCTGCCAGGTTACTGGCCACACGCCGCTCTGTACATTGGAACCGCGCCGGAACTGCGGAACATGGGACTGCATGAACATAAAGACGTGGAATCAAACTGGCACACGATCGAAACCGTCGATCCCTCGCGCGCTGGACGCGTTCTGGAAGCAATGAAGGATGGCGTACGAATTCGGTCGGTATCATGTCCGTTCAGCAGTGATGCCCTGGTCATCATTCGACCACAGTTACAGCCGAGGGATGTCGCAGAAGCCATCGGCCGAGGTTTCTTTCATGCCGGCAAAGAATACGACTTCGACTTTGACTTCGCCCGGTCAGACCGACTGGTCTGCACCGAAGTCGTTTATCGATCCTATGAAGGTATCGGCGACATCAGCTTTGACCTCACCCGACGGGCTGGAAGACTGACGTTGGCAGCAGAAGACCTGCTGCAGAAAGCCGTCAACAGGGAAGGCCTGATGACGCACGCTGTTTACTGTCCGGCAATATCAAGAGACGTACTTTTTGGTGATGACGGCGATGAGGTCCTGCAGAAGACGATTGGGCGGAAATCTGTTTCTGAAACAGAAAGCAACCAGTGATTGCAAAGTGCCACCAATCGCGAATAATGATCCAATAACGGTATCAAAAGACCGATGGACAGTTGTCCCTCTGTTGATGGCGAAACAACAAAACGATTGACTTTGCCTTCCGCGCGGGGTAATTTGTTTACAAAGGTAATAAACTACTGCCGGGACGCGCCCCCTTTCCACCTACCGTAAAGTTCCTTCCATGATGTCACGAGCCATTCTGTGCTTGTCTTTCGTAGTTGCGACGTCTGATTTCGTAGACGCTGATGAGCCACCGGATTTCACAGACGATCAGATCGCGTTCTTCCAGACCGAAGTTGTTGAATTACTCACAAACAAGTGTCTGAAATGCCACGCCGGTGAATCTCCCAAAGGCGAGCTTAACCTGACAACGCGGGCGGGAATTCTGAAGGGCGGAGAATCCGGATCTGCCGTCGATCTGAAGAATCACGCGGACAGTAATCTGCTTACGGCGGTCAACTATGAAAGCTTCGAAATGCCTCCCACGGGGCAGATGTCTCCGGAGCAGATCAGCACATTGACCAGGTGGGTAGAGATGGGGCTGCCCTGGCCAGAGGATTTGCATGAGATCGAATTCGAAGAAGCGCCCGGCCCGCCAGTTGTCGACGATGAGACAAAAAATTTCTGGTCGTTCCAGCAGGTTCAGCAGCCCAAAGTTCCTCATGTTGCTGACGCAGGCAATAACGCAATCGACGCCTTCATTCGTCACAGGCTGACGGCTGCCGGACTGCAAGCACCGCCAGTGGCCAGACCTCGCGAACTTGTGCGGCGAATGCACTACGACCTGCTGGGCCTGCCTCCGGAACCGACGGACGTGGAACGATGGGCGGCGAGAATTTCAGCGGCCGACGGGGAATTGAATCAGTCAGGTGTCGCGGAACTTGTTGATTATCTGCTCGATTCTCCACACTACGGTGAGCAGTGGGGACGGCACTGGCTGGATCTGGTTCGCTATGCCGAAACCAACAGTTACGAACGCGATGGTGCCAAACCTCATGTCTGGCGCTACCGCGACTACGTGATCCAGTCGTTCAACGACGACAAGCCGTACGACCTGTTCATCACTGAACAACTGGCGGGCGACGAGAAAAAAGAACCTACACCGGACTCAATCGTCGCCACCGGCTATTATCGACTCGGTCGGTGGGACGACGAACCGGCGGATCCCAAACTCGCATTCTATGACGACATCGACGACATCATTACGACCACCAGTCATACATTCCTGGGACTCACGTTAAACTGCGCTCGCTGCCATGACCACAAGATCGATCCTGTTCCTCAGCGGGATTATTATCGCATGGTGGCGTTCTTTAAGAACGTGCGTCGTTACGGAGTTCGCGGTAACGAGTCGGTGATTGATGCATCCGTGATGCCGATTGATCGGCCGGCTGATCCCGAGATTTATCGGACGGCACTGGCCAGATACGAAAACGATACAAAGGACGCGGAACGACACCTGAAGGAAATCGAAACGCTGATCTGGGACGACCTGCAGGATGTTGAAAAGGAAGAGTTCCGGTACGACATGAACAGAGTTCCGATTGTCGCCAAACGTGAGGGGACGATTCTCAAAACACCGCAGGTCAATCGCTATCGCAATCACTTCAACAGACTGCAAAAGCTGAAAGCCGGCAAACCGTCAGGACTCGCTGACGCGTTGTGTGTGAAAGAGGACCTGCGAAACACTGATGCCACCCACATTCTGACACGAGGCAATCCACATGCCGAAGGTGAGGAGGTGACGCCTGGATTTCCGTCTGTACTGTCGCCGCCCGAAGCAGTAATTCCGGAACTTCCTGAAGGGGCAGCGTCGTCCGGACGCCGCATGGTGCTGGCACAATGGGTGGCCAGCCCGGCAAATCCGCTCACTGCTCGAGTCATGGTGAACCGCATCTGGCAGCACCACTTCGGTCGCGGCATTGTTCGGACGTCCAGCGATTTTGGCTTCCAGGGCACCCGGCCCACTCATCCGCAACTGCTCGACTGGCTGGCTGCAAAGTTTGTCCAGAGTGGATGGTCAGTGAAGGATATTCATCGGCTGATCATGTCGTCTGCCGCGTACCAGATGTCTTCTCGACTCAACAGACAGAGCTACGACGTCGACCCGACCAACGATCTGTTTTGGCGGTTCGACATGCGACGGCTGTCAGCCGAAGAGATTCGTGATTCGCTGCTGTGGGCCAATGGCAGTCTGAACGCTGACAAAATGTTCGGGCCCAGCATCTACACAGACATTCCGGCAGCAGTGAAGGCGGGGCAGTCGCGTCCCGGTTCCGGATGGGGAAATTCGTCTCCGGAAGACAAGGTCCGCCGCAGCGTCTACATTCACGTCAAACGATCATTGCTGGATCCACTGATCGAGAGCTTCGACTTTGCCGATACCGATCAAACCTGTCCGGTACGTTTCGTGACAACCCAGCCAACTCAGGCGCTGGGCATGATGAACGGCGAGTTCATCCAGCAACAGGCAGAAATTTTTGCTCGACTGCTGCAGCAAAAAGCAGACACCGCAGAGGAACAGGTCACACTTGCTCTGCGACGAGTCATGCAGCGACAGCCAACGCCGGAAGAGGTGGCTCGCGGCTTGAAACTGATCGAAACGCTGAAGACAGAACAAAAACTTAATGACGACCAGGCCAGAAAATACTTCTGCCTTGTCGCCCTTAATCTCAATGAGTTCATGTATCTGGACTAAAACCATGACCATACAAAACTTCTGCGGACGTACGCGACGCGAATTCCTGTGGCAGGCCGGAGCGGGATTTACCGGACTTGCGCTCACGTCCATGCTGGAGCAGGACGGCTTTCTGGCTCAGCAATCCGTGGCGGCCGATGGCGCAGCAGACTGGACTAATCCGCTGGCTCCAAAGGAGCCGCACTTTACCCCCCAAGCAAAGAACGTCATTTTCTTCTACTGCTACGGCGGTCCCAGTCACATCGATACGTTTGACTACAAGCCGACGATGTATGGCATGGACGGCAAGACGATTGACGTGAAGACGTTCGGTCGGGGTGGTCACAAAAACCAGGGACGAATTGTCGAGCCTCGCTGGAAATTCAATCAGTACGGCGAGTGTGGCAAATGGGTCAGTGACCTGTTTCCCAACCTCGCAACCTGCGTTGACGACATCGCCTTCCTGCATTCGATGACGGCAGATTCGCCGATTCACGGGTCGGCGATGCTGATGATGAATTCCGGCAAGGTGCTGAGTGGTCATCCGTGTCTTGGTTCGTGGGTCAACTACGGCCTGGGCAGCGAGAATCAGGACCTGCCTGGCTTTGTAGTGATGCTTGATCCTCGCGGCGGTCCGATCAGCGGTTCCAAGAACTGGAGCAGCGGGTACATGCCGGCAACGTATCAGGCCACGGTCATGCGTTCTCAGGGTGATCCGATTCTGGACCTCTCACCGCCCCGGGATCTGGCCAATGGCGGTCAGCGCAGACTGCTGGACACTCTGCGAGAATACAATGAGGAACACCTGACACCCCGTCAGGACAACAGCAATCTGGCCGCGAGAATCGCCTCGTACGAACTCGCCTATCGCATGCAGTCAGAAGCCCCGGAAGCTGTGGACATCAGTCAGGAAACCGAATCCACACAGGAACTATACGGCCTCAACGACCCCAGATGTTCCACCGTCGGTCGACAGTGTCTGCTGGCCCGACGCATGGTCGAACGCGGCGTGCGAATGGTGCAGATTTATTCGGGCGGTGCTCACAACGACGACAACTGGGATGCTCACGGTGACCTCGAGATTAACCACAATCTGCATGCCGGTGAAACTGACAAGCCACTGGCTGGGCTGCTGAAGGATCTCAAACAGCGAGACATGCTGAAAGACACGTTGATTGTCTGGGGCGGTGAATTCGGACGCCAGCCAACGGCGGAATACGCCAAGGGCAGCGGCCGAGACCACAACAGCTACGGCTTCACTATGTGGATGGCGGGCGGTGGCATCAAAGGAGGCATCAGTGTCGGCACCACCGACGAAATCGGCAGCCGCGCTGTCGACGACACCTTCCATGTCAAACATCTGCACGCCACTGTCCTGCATCAGCTGGGACTCAACCCGGACAAATTGAGCTACTTCTTCGGCGGCCTCGACAACAGACTCGTCGGTGTCGAAGGCGCTCCGCCAATCTGGAAAGCGATGGCCTGATGAACTATCGCACGTTCATTTGCCTGACGGTCGGCCTCTTTCTGCCACATCGCGCAGTCGCTGCCGAAATTCACATTCCGGCGGCGACTGCGTACCTCGATCCCAATCACAACGCCGCGCGCATTTCTGCCGACGATGGCATTACTCGATGGACCGGACCGGAAACAAGTGTGACCTGGTTCGGCCAGCTGCAGACGCCCGGAACTCTGAGTGCATCAGTCGTGCTGCGTCTGCAACCGGAGACAACATCGCGACTGAAACTCAGCATCGGTGAACAGTCTCGTGAAGTCACCGTTCGTGGTCACGCGACAGATTCAGTGACTGCCCAGTTCGGTACTTTCAAGATTGATGAAGCTGGCTATCACAGCTTCAAACTTCTGTCCTTGAATTCATCCGGACAGAACAACGGCAGCGTACTGGAATTAGTACTGGTCGGCACGGCCGTCGACGACGCTCATTTCAACATGCAGCCTCGACGAAACGCGGCCTCCGTTCATCTGGCATATCCCGTGCCGCGTGATACCCAGGTGTCGGCATTTTATTGCGAAATGACCGGTCTGGAAGATCCCCTGTGGAGTTACTACATGGCCTGCGGCTGGCATCGCGGGTATTTCGGTATGCAGGTCAACAGCCCGACCGAACGCCGTATCATCTTTAGTGTCTGGGACAGTGGAAATGAAGGAGTTGATCGAAACAAAGTGGCCGACGAAAACCGCGTCCTCCTGGTTGATAAAGGCGCCGATGTGTTCTCCGGCAGTTTTGGTAACGAAGGCACTGGCGGACACAGTCACCTGAAGTTCCAATGGAAGACCGGAGAGAAGCAACGCTTTCTGGTCACGGCAGAACCCGTCGACACGACTCACACCATTTTTGCCGGCTACTACTTTCATCCGGACAAAAAACAATGGATGCTGATATCCAGCTGGAAGGCTCCGAAAGAAGGTCGCCGTTTGCGCGGTCTCTACAGCTTCAGCGAAAACTTCATCGGCAGAAACGGACACGTCATCCGCAAAGCCCTGTACGGTAACCAGTGGATTCGGGATTCCGCGGGAGAATGGTCCGAAATCACGACGGCGAAATTCAGCCATGACGCAACGGGAAAGGCCGACCGGCGAGACCGATTTATGGGCGTTGAGGGCGGACAGTTTTTTCTGTCACATGGTGGATTCACCGACGGCTATACCGAATTTGGTGTTCCTTTCGAACGGCCACCGACAAATCGGTCGCCCGCATCCATGAAACTACCACCGCTGCCGGAATGATGCCCCGGGCGGCGTACTCGGCTGCTCTGCATTTTTAAGCACAATGTCAGTCGACAGATCACGGGGACACATCCGTCGCAAAATTGTTTTGCTGCGGTCAATTTACCCGCCGTGGCATTTCTCGTAGCATTACCGTGTGGCCGGGATGTGATGTCGGCCGAGGTCGCTGTTCGATTTCCAGGAGATAAGCCGATGTCCGATCGCCTGAGCCGACGTAACTTTCTAACCAGCAGTGCTGTTTCCGGAGGGGCACTGGCCACGGCATGGCATGTGAATCCAACCGCTGTCACTGCCTCAAATTCGTCGCTGGAAAAACTCAACATTGCCGCCATTGGCACAGGAAATCGAGCGGCCGCGGATATCGCAGGTTGTGCCAGTCAGAATATTGTTGCCCTGGCGGACATCGATTCGAATTTTCTGGGAGCGGCGGGCGAAAAATACAAAGGGGCGCGCAGGTACACAGATTTCCGAGTCATGCTGGAAACCGAAGGCGACAAGCTGGATGCCGTCATCGTCGGAACGCCTGATCACACACATGCTCCGGCTGCAGCCATGGCCATGCGGATGGGCAAGCACACCTACTGCGAAAAACCGCTCACACATACGGTGTATGAAGCACGCAAGCTGGCTGAACTGGCCGCGGAAAACAATCTGGTCACACAAATGGGCACGCAAATCCATGCGGGTGATAATTATCGACGAGTGGTGGAGGCCATCCAAAGTGGAACGATCGGGCCGGTGCGTGAAGTTCATGTGTGGGTAGGAGTAGACTATTCGGGTGGAAAGCTGGTCAGAAAATCGCCTCCACGCGGCGTCGACTGGGACTTGTGGCTCGGGCCTGCTCAGAAACGTGAGTACGTCGAGAGCACGATCAACGGAAAACACGAAACCGTTCACCCGTTTCACTGGCGCTGGTTCTGGGATTACGGCAGCGGCGGACTGGGAGACTTCGGCTGCCACTACATGGACCTCGCTCATTGGGCCCTGAAACTGAAACACCCGTCCACTGTTGCTGCAACAGGACCGAACCGTAATGACGAAGCGACAACTTCCGGAATCGTCGTCAAATACGAATATCCAGCGCGCGACGACCATCCCCCGGTCAACTTGACTTGGTACGACGGCGGTAAGAAACCTGATGTCCTGTCCAGTTATAAAGACCAGAACGGCAAACCCCTGGACTGGGGCGGCGGTCAGCTGTTTGTCGGTGAGCGCGGCGCGATTATCTCCAATTACAGCTCAAATCTGCTGTTGCCCAAGAATGACGGAGATCAACTGCAGCGTCCGGAACCTTACATCCCGAAATCCATTGGTCACCACAACGAATGGATCGAGGCCATCAATACCGGCGGCAGCACAACCTGCAACTTTGACTACTCCGGAGCATTGACCGAAGCCGTTCTGCTGGGCGTTGTTTCCTACCGCAGCGGTGCATCGCTGAATTGGGATGCAAAGAATCTAAGGGTGACAAATTCGAAGACGGCCCAGGACATGATCCACAAAGAATACCGCAACGGCTGGACGCTGTAGGACAGTCGAGAAAAATGTCTGCTAACCTTGCCTCGTGAGCGCAGCCAGCGTGTGCGAAAGAATCCAGACCGGGGATTGATCAGCCAACTTATTACCGCTGGCGTCAGAAGTCCGGCGGCATGGCTCCGGAAATGGCCAGAAAGCTAAAGGCTCTTCAGCAGGAGAAAACTCCGCTGAAGACACTGATGGCGGATCAGACTTTGGCTCACGCCATATTGAAGGCAGCCGCGCAGGGAAACTTCCAGACCCCGAGCGAAGTCACCGCGCAGTGGACAAGGTACGTCTCACACCGGGGCACGATAAGATTTCACATTGGCCGGTGTGTCGGGTACTTGCCCAATCAAGGACGACACAGCGCTGGCAGCCGCGTCGTCCGGCTGATGAACGCAGATTGCTCAAGGAAATGCGAAGCACTGCCCGCCGTCGCCATCGGCTCGGCAGTCCGCGCGTGTATCGCGAGTTGCCAGCCGTGCTGAACACCACAACCTTTGGGACTTTTGGCCGCGAGTGCTCGCCACTTGGGCTGTGAGTTGCCATTCCGCCAACCAGCATCCCGCACGAGCGTGGTGAAAGGATCAGCGGGAGCGTTTTGTCTGTTCGAGGCAAGGCCAGGGAAAGCTAA